>JACCDW010839871.1_pt1 | contig 54668 bp, 57 predicted proteins | sample 7449781 | NCBI WGS metagenome assembly JACCDW01 (sample SAMN15323449, study PRJNA562643) | freshwater metagenome | isolation source: river surface water | place: USA:Blue River Watershed | collected 2017-08-18
AACCGCCTTGGCCTCACCGTTCTGCGTGATCACCAGGGGCTCGCGTTGCTCGCCGAGCGTGGCCAAAATCTCCGCCGCATTGGCCTTGAGATAGCTGATGGGTTTGACTTGTGATGAGTAGCGCATGAGGCCTCCTTGTGGACTGAATATAGTCTACAAAAGGTCCGATGACAAGAAGCTCCACAGACTGTGGAACGGCTTCAGGTGCAGAAAACCTGGAGGGCCAGCACACGCACCGTCGCGCAAACCCTTGTGTTTATTGGGGGGAGTCCAGAAGGACAAACGCCCAGAGAGATCTGGGCGGTGTCAAATGGTGCCGATTATCGGATTCGAACTGATGACCTACCGCTTACAAGGCGGTTGCTCTACCAACTGAGCTAAATCGGCGTGAATGTTATTTTAACCGCCCGCGAATCACTTGATCCGCTTGAGTGCTGGACGACCTACAGACGGTGTTGAGGGCGACGGCGGCTCGGGCGGTGCGTCAGAGGTGGAAGGTGCAACCGTGCCGCCTTCTGCGGGCCGCGCTTCAATGGGAAAGGCCATGCCTTGCCCATTCTCACGGGCATAAATGGCCATCACCCGATCCACCGGCACAATGATCTCGCGCGCCACACCTCCAAAGCGAGCCTTGAACTCGATGAAGTCGTTGCCCAGGTGAAGGCCGCTGGTGGCATCGGCACTGACGTTCAAAACAATCTCGCCGTCTTTCACAAACTCGCGCGGCACCTGAACCCGCTCGTCGGCCTTGACCGCCACATAAGGCGTCAATCCGTTGTCGACGCACCATTCGTACAACGCCCGGATCAGGTAGGGCCTGGTGGAATTGGACTCGGGTGCGTTGAGCATGATCGATCAACTTATTTGCGCATCACTTTTTCAGAGGGCGTCAGTGCCTCGATGTAGGCGGGACGCGAAAAAATGCGTTCTGCATACTTCAGCAACGGAGCCGCATTTTTGGACAAGTCGATGCCGTAATGGTCCAGACGCCACAACAAGGGGGCGATGGCCACATCCAGCATGGAGAAGTTTTCGCCCAGCATGTACTTGTTCTTGAGGAACACGGGCGCCAACTGTGTCAGGCGGTCGCGGATATGGCTGCGGGCTTTTTCAAGGGCTTTTTCATTGCCCTTGACGTTGCGAGCTTCAAGCGTGCTGACATGCACGAACAATTCCTTCTCGAAGTTGAGCAGGAACAGACGCACGCGGGCACGGTCCACCGGATCGCCAGGCATGAGTTGCGGATGCGGGAAGCGCTCATCGATGTACTCATTGATGATGTTCGACTCGTACAGGATGAGGTCACGCTCGACCAGGATGGGAACCTGACCGTAGGGGTTCATCACATTGATGTCTTCGGGTTTGTTGTAAAGGTCAACGTCACGGATTTCAAAATCCATGCCTTTTTCAAACAACACAAAGCGGCAGCGGTGAGAGAAGGGGCACGTGGTGCCAGAGTACAAAACCATCATGACGAAGGCTCCTGAAAATCAAAAAGAGTGACCGGCACACCGGTCACTCTGTGGGGGACCCCGCGGGCGCAATGACCGGCAGGATCAGGGATGGTCAGCGGATGTCTTTCCAGAACGAGGCGTTCAGACGCCACGCAATGATGGTGAATCCCACCAGGAACAACAATACCCAAACACCGATACGCACGCGGTCATTTTGTGCCGGCTCGCCCATCCACTGGAGGTAGGCCACCAGGTCGGAAACAGCTTCGTCGTATTGCAACGGGGTCAGGGTACCAGGGGCGACTTGCTGCCAGCCTTTGAAAACATGCACCTCGTGACCATGCTCGGTACGGGTTTCGTACACCGGACGGCGGTCACCCTGCAATTCCCACAGCACATGGGGCATGCCCACGTTGGGGAAAGCCAGGTTGTTCCAACCGGTGGCCTTGCTCTCGTCGCGGTAGTAGGTGCGCAGGTAGGTGTAGAGGTAGTCCGCACCGGTTCCACCATGGCCCGAACGAGAACGAGCGATCACAGTCAGGTCGGGAGGATTGGCACCGAACCAGTCCTTGGCTTGCTTGGGATCAATGGCGGCCTTCATGGTGTCACCCACTTTTTCAGTGGTGAACAGCAGGTTGTCCTTGATCTGTTGCTCGCTCAGGCCGATGTCCTTCAAACGGTTGAAGCGCATGAAGGCGGCTGAATGGCAATTCAGGCAGTAGTTCACGAACAGCTTGGCACCGTGCTGGAGGGCGCCCAGGTCGTTGGTCTTGTTGGGAGCCTTGTCCCAGGCAATGGTGTCACCACCCGAGGCTTGTGCGCCTGCCACCAGACCGAATGCCAACAGGAGGCTGAGAAGAAATTTTTTCATGGTTGTCAGCTCCGGAGGCTCAGTGCGCAGCAAAAGTCACTCGGTCGGGGACCGGCTTGGTCTGCCCCAGGCGACTCCACCACGGCATCAGCAAGAAGAAGCCGAAGTAGAACAGCGTGCCCACTTGCGAGACACGCTCGCCAATCGGGGACGGGGGCTGCACGCCCAAGTAGGCGAGCACCACAAAGTTGATGACAAAAATGCCGTACAGGTATTTGTGCCAATCGGGACGGTAGCGAATGGATTTGACCGCACAGTTGTCCAGCCAGGGCAGGAAGAACAGGATGATGACCGCACCACCCATGACCACCACACCCCAGAATTTGGCATCGATGGCCATCATGAGGGCCACCAGAACGACGGCGCCGCCAAGGACCACCATCTTGAGCAGGCCACCCAATTTGGCTTTGGTCACGCCAAGGATGGCTCCTGCCAGCACGCAGGCGATGAGGGCATACATCATTTCGCTGGTGATGGCACGCAGCATGGAATAGAACGGCGTGAAGTACCAGACCGGGGCAATGTGCGCGGGGGTCTTGAGCGGATCGGCCGGTATGAAGTTGTTGTACTCCAGGAAGTAACCACCAAACTCGGGAGCGAAGAACACGATGGCGGAGAAGGCCATCAGGAACACGCTGACACCCAGCACATCGTGCACGGTGTAGTAGGGGTGGAAGGGGATGCCATCCACGGGGCGGCCATCTGCGCCCTTGTTGGCTTTGATTTCAACGCCATCGGGGTTGTTGGAGCCCACTTCATGCAAGGCAATGATGTGTGCCACCACCAGACCCAGCAGCACGAGCGGCACGGCAATGACGTGGAAGCTGAAGAAGCGGTTCAGCGTGGCGTCGCTCACCACATAGTCACCACGGATCAGCAGGGCCAGATCGGGACCGACGAAAGGAACAGCGGCGAACAGGTTCACGATCACCTGGGCACCCCAGTAGGACATTTGTCCCCAGGGCAGCAAGTAGCCCATGAAGGCTTCAGCCATGAGGCACAGGAAAATGGCGCAACCAAAGACCCAGACCAGCTCACGCGGTTTGCGGTAGGAGCCGTAGATGAGGCCACGGAACATGTGCAAATAAACCACGATGAAGAACGCCGATGCACCCGTGGAGTGCATGTAGCGAATCAGCCAACCCCAGGGCACATCACGCATGATGTACTCGACCGAGGCAAATGCCAGGCTGGCATCCGGCTTGTAGTGCATGACCAGGAAGATGCCAGTGACGATCTGGATCACCAGCACCAGCAAAGCCAGCGAGCCAAAGAAGTACCAGAAGTTGAAGTTCTTGGGCGCGTAGTACTCGGACAGATGCTCTTTGTAGAGCTTGCTGGCCGGGAAGCGGTTGTCAACCCAGTTCAGCAGTTTTTCGCCAGCCGAGGCGTTGGGGGAAATTTCTTTGAATTCAGCCATGATGCGTCCTCGTCCTGTCAGGCCTTCTTGTCTTCACCGATGAGCAACCGGGTGTCGGACAGGTACATGTGCGGGGGCACCTCGAGGTTATCGGGTGCCGGCTTGTTCTTGAACACGCGGCCCGCCATGTCAAAGGTGGAACCGTGACAGGGGCACAGAAATCCGCCTTGCCAGTCATCGGGCAGGGACGGTTGGGCACCGGTCTGGAATTTGTCGGAGGGCGAGCAGCCCAGGTGAGAGCAGATGCCCACGCCCACAAACACTTCAGGCTTGATGGAACGCCCCTGGTTGCGTGCATACACTGGGGTCAGGTCGGAAGGGTTGCGCTGTGACTTGGGGTCAGCGAGCTGGCTTTCGGTCTTGTTGAGGGACTCGAGTTGCTCGGGGGTACGCTTGATGATCCAAACCGGCTTGCCGCGCCACTCGACGGTCAGCTTCTCGCCAGGTTTGAGGGCGGAGATGTCAACCTCGACAGCCGCACCGGCGGCTTTGGCCCTTTCGGACGGCTGAAAGGTGCTGACGAAGGGCACGGCAACGGCCACCCCACCGGCGGCACCGGCGCAGGTGGACGCGATGAGCCACGTCCGTTTGCTGGTGTCTACTGCGTTATCGCTCATGAAAGTCCTCGGAGAAACGTCACTTCTGGGTCAACCGGTGATTGTAGCGGACCCGTCAAGGGGGTTCTTGGCATGAAACTGACAGGGGATCTTTTATTCACGGGTTTCGCCCGTCAGGGCCCGGGCCATGTGCACCGCCTGAATCAGACTGGAAGGGTCGGCCCGCCCCGTCCCGGCCAAATCGAAGGCCGTGCCGTGATCGGGACTGGTGCGGACCAAAGGCAAGCCCAGGGTGACATTGACGCCATGTTCAACGCCCAGGTATTTCACCGGGATCAGCCCCTGGTCGTGGTACATGGCCAGCACGACGTCGAACTCCGCGTCCCGATCCGGGCGGCGACGAGCCCGCATGAACACCGTGTCCGGGGCGTGGGGCCCGCTGGCCAAAATACCTTCGGCGCGCGCCGCTGCGATGGCCGGGGCAATGATGTCGATCTCCTCGCGCCCCATCAGTCCCCCCTCGCCCGCATGCGGGTTCAGGCCCGCCACCCCAATCCTGGGTGCGCGCCCCAGCAGGCGGCTTTCGCTGGCATGGGTGATGCGCAGGGTCTGCAACACTTGTTCATGGGTGACCGCCTCGATGGCCTCGCGCAAAGACAAATGGATGCTGACCAACACCGTGCGCAACTCGTCGTTGGCCAGCATCATGCGAACTGGCAAGTCCTCCAGGCGACAGCCCATGTGCTTGGCTGCCTCGGCCTGCAACAATTCGGTGTGTCCGGGAAACGGCACCCCAGCCGACGACAGAGCCAGCTTGTTCAAAGGGGCCGTGACGATGCCCGCCAAGTGTCCGTGCAGCGCTGCCCGCGCCGCCCAGGTCACGGCATCGGCCGCCAGCCGCCCGGCAGCAGCGGACACCTGTCCCAAGGGGACGCAACCCGCCCCCACCGGGCCGATCTGCATGAATGGAATCAGGCCGGGGCGGCACGCCAGCGCCTGTTGCGGATCATCCACCGGAAAAAGAGAGACCGCAGGCCCACGATGCCCCGGTGTATCGGCAAGAGGCACCCAGGACATGGCCCGCTCAAACACGGCCCGGTCGCCGACGACCAGACAGCCACGCATGCGCGTTGGCTGGGTCGCAAAGGCCTGGAGAATGATTTCCGGCCCGATACCGGCGGGATCGCCCTGGGTCAGCCCCAGTGGCAAGGCATCAGGCCGGGTTGTCGATGTCAATGAACTCATGTTCGAGCCCGAATTGCTGCGCCAGGTGGGTCGCCACGGCAGCCGCCCCGCCACGCTCGGTGGCGTGGTGCCCGCAGGCCAGAAAAGCCACCCCAGTTTCGCGCGCCAGATGGGCTTGCGGCTCGGAAATCTCGCCAGTGATGAAGGCATCCGCCCCCACCGCCATGGCAGCCTCGAAATAGCCTTGCGCCCCACCACTGCACCAGGCGATGCGGCGCAGGGGCCGGGCACTGTCACCCTCCACCAACAAGGGCATTCGCCCCAAGGATTGAGCGATGCGCTGAGCCAGCGCGGCAGCGTTCTCCAACGGGGTTTCGCTCACGCCCAGACAGCCCAGCGACTGTTCACCAAAATTTTGTAGCGTCTGCAAGCCCAGACGCAGTCCCAGTTGGGCATTGTTGCCCAAGGTCGGGTGGGCATCCAGAGGCAGGTGGTAGGCCAAGAGGTTGATGTCGTGCGCCAGCAATCGGGCCAGTCGCTGGCGCATCCAGCCGGTGACGGTACCGTCCTGGCCGCGCCAGAACAGACCATGGTGGACGAACAAGGCGTCTGCACCGGCCTCAATAGCGCGATCAATGAGCGCCAAGCTGGCCGTGACTCCCGACACCAGCTTGCGGATCTCGGCGCGCCCTTCCACCTGCAACCCATTGGGACCGTAATCACGAAAACGTTCGGGCTGCAACAAGTCGTTGCAGGTCAGCAGAAGGTCTTGTCGGGTCACCACGGTCATGAAACGGACCCTCGCGTCAGCGCGGTGCAGCCCGAGGCTTGGGACGTTGCACTGGGGTGATAGGCAGGGTGAGGCGCTCCTTGCGCCGCACCACGGTCACCGATGACTTGAGCCCAGGCTTGAGCTCTGCCACCCGGCTCAAGAGCTGATCCACCGTGCTGACCGGATGCTCGGCCACCTGGATCAAGACATCCCCTGGGCGAACACCGGCGCTGAAGGCTGGCCCGCCCTGCAACACCCCGGTGATCACCACCCCATCGGTCTGACTGACCCCGAAGGTTTCAGCCAACTCGGGGGTCAGCGGATTGGGTTCGACGCCAATCCACCCGCGGGTGACCTGACCGTCTTTCACCAGACTGTCCAGCACATGGCGAGCGGTCGAGACAGGAATGGCGAACCCGATGCCCATGTTGCCGCCTGAGCGTGAATAGATTGCGGTGTTGATGCCCAGGAGATGCCCCTCGCTGTCCACCAGGGCACCCCCGGAGTTGCCGGGGTTGATGGCAGCATCGGTCTGGATGAAGTTTTCAAAAGTGTTGATCCCCAACTGGGTGCGCCCCAGGGCCGACACGATGCCACTGGTGACCGTCTTGCCCACCCCAAACGGGTTGCCGATGGCCAGCACCCGGTCGCCGACCTGGGCCGCCTCGGGGGACGCCCAGACAATCACCGGCAAGCGGTCGAGTGAGATCTTGAGGACCGCCAGATCGGTGTCTGGGTCGGTGCCGATGACCTTGGCGCGGGCCCGTCGGTTGTCGTCCAGCACCACCTCGATTTCATCGGCGCCTTCGATCACATGGTTGTTGGTCAGGATGAAACCCTCGGGGCTGACGATCACCCCACTGCCCAAACCCGCTTGCGGACCTTCATCACGCTCGCCAAAGAAAAAGCGGAACCAGGGGTCGTTCTGGTTCGGGTGACGCTCGGGCAAGCGCGAGGTATTGATGCTGACCACAGCAGGCGCCGCCTTGCGCGCTGCGGGGTTGAGACTGCCCGGCGCTGTGGCTCCTGGCGCTGGAGCCGGCGCTTCCAGCAAACTCACCGCTGAGCGGGCGGGCTGCCGCACCCACTCGGGCTTGAGGGTGACCAGCACAAACCAGATCGCCAGCAACACGGTGACCGACTGTGCAAACAGCAGCCACAGCCGTTTCATGGCTGCCCCTCTTGACCAGACTTGAGCTCGGAGGAATCCGTCGTCTCAGGATCGGCTGGCGCCTGTGTGTGCCGGATGAAAATCTTCGCCGCCCAGATGCCCAATTCATACAACAGGCACATGGGAATGGCCAGGGCCAGTTGTGACACCACATCCGGAGGCGTCACGATGGCGGCAATGATGAAGGCCAGCACCACAAAATAGGAACGGAATGCCTTGAGCTTCTCCAGCGTGACCACCCCCATGCGCGCCAGCACCACGACCACGATGGGCACCTCAAAGGCCAGGCCAAAGGCCAAAAACATGGTCAGCACAAAGCTGAGATAGGCCTCGATATCCGGCGCTGCAGTGATGCTTTTGGGCGCAAAGCTCTGGATGAACTTGAACACCTGACCAAACACAAAGAAATAACAAAAGGCCACGCCAATGAAAAACAGCAGCGTGCTGGACACGACCAGGGGCAAGACCAGCTTTTTTTCATGCGAATACAGCCCTGGCGCGACAAAGGCCCAGGCCTGGTAGAGCACCACGGGCAAAGCCATCAAAAAAGCCGTCATCAACAAAATTTTGAGTGGCACCAGGAAGGGGGAAATGACCGAGGTGGCGATCAAGGTGGCGCCCACCGGCAAATGGGCCACCAGAGGGGCTGCCAGCAGGTCGTACAAGGGGCCCGGGCCCGGGTAGAAGGCCAGACCAGCGCCACAGACGGCCACGGCAATCATTGCCTTGACTAGGCGATCACGCAATTCGATCAGGTGCTGAACAAAGGGCTGTTCAGTCCCCGCGAGTTCGTCTTCCTGGGTGGGGGGGGTATCTGCCATGGGAAATCAGGACTGACCGGAGCGGGGCCGAAACCGTGCCACTCGGGCCGCACCCGAGAGTGCACGGGTGCGAACACCGTGCCGCGCTTTGTACCAGCTGGGGGTGGCGCCACGCTTGAGGCGCCAATTCTTGCCGGGGTTTTTGTATTCAGGCACCGGGGTGGCCAAGGGTTCATGGACCAGGGCCTGGCTTTCCAGGTCGGCGGTGGTGGCGGCCCAATCTTTCTCGAAATCGCTGGCAGCGGTGTGGACCGAACTCTCAACGTCGCGTGCAGCGGTCTCCACCGTGTCCTTCATTTTGCGCAACTCTTCCAGGTCGATCGATCGATTGACCTCGGCTTTGACATCGGCCACATAACGCTGGGCTTTGCCAATGAGGGCACCCACCGTGCGGGCCACGCGCGGCAGTTTTTCGGGCCCAATGACAATGAGAGCCACCACGCCGATGAGCGCCATTTTGGTGATGCCCAGATCGATCATGTCGCGGATCCGAAGAAGAAACCCCTGGCCAGACGGCTCATGTCAGGCTCATTGTTTTTGACGAGCCTCGACATCAATGGTGTTGCTGTCCGGCTTGGCGGTGCTGACTTGGGCTGCGCCGGGGGTCTGGGCAGGTGCTGCAGACTTGTCCTCGGGGGTCGAGCCCTCTTTCATGCCGTCCTTGAAGCCCTTGACGGCGCCACCAAGGTCCGAACCGATGTTTTTGAGTTTTTTGGTGCCAAAAACCAGCACGATGATCAACAGCACAATCAGCCAGTGCCAGATGGAAAACGAACCCATGACGTCACTCCTCTAGGTGAAAGGGTCATTGTAGTGTCCGGGCGAACCCCCCTTGGTACGCCAGGACAAGTTATTCAACCGCGCAACCAGGGACGGGGACCGCCCATGACATGAAAGTGCAGGTGATGCACCTCCTGTCCGCCCTCTTTGCCGGTGTTGCTGACCAAGCGGAAACCACCCTCGGGATAGGCCCCGGCCCCCTCCTGCAAAGCCAATTGAGGCGCCAGGGTCATGATGCGGCCCAGCAAGGCCTGGTGCTGGGAGTCAACGTGGGCCAGCGAGACAATGTGGGCTTTGGGGATGATCAGAAAATGAACCGGAGCCCAGGGGTTGATGTCGTGAAAGGCGTAAATCTCGTTGTCTTCGTAGACTTTGCGCGAGGGAATCGAGCCGGCAACGATTTTGCAAAAAATGCAGTTCACATCTGTGGTCATGGCGTTTTAGAGAAATCAGAAGATGAGGTGGAATCGGCACCCGGCATTACAGCGGTGTGCGGAAAGCGGTGATCGGCAAACCGCATCCAACCTTTGAGGCTGCGGTACAAATACCAAATGCCAACAGCGGCATAGGCCAGGAAACCGGGCAATAAAAACAGCAGGAACAGCGGCGAGACCAAGAGCAGCCACAACAGGGACCACCAAAAGGTACCGATCATGTAGCGGTGATGCTCACGGTGCAACGGGTTGGGGTCATCACTGCGCCGGATGTAGTTGATGATCAAGGCAATCAGTGCCAGGGTGCCCATGGTTGCCCAGGCCAGGGTGTGCAGTCCGTAGACGACATGCATGAGCACGCGGCTTTCTGTGGGGAGTGGCCGGTGGGTATCGCTCGCAGGGGCCTGATCAGGCGCAGACATCATTCGCCTCGGGCCTCTCGGTCCTGCGCTTTGCGCAATGCTTTTTCCTCCAGGCCACTGAGCCCTTCGCGGCGGGCCAATTCTTGCAGCACCTGCTCTGGGCCAAGTCCAAAATGGGCCAGCGCGATCAGGCTGTGAAACCACAGGTCGGCCACTTCGTACACCAGCTTCGATGCGTCACCCCCGTGGTCCACGTCTTTGGCGGCCATCACGGTTTCAGTGGCTTCTTCGCCAATCTTCTTCAAAAAAGCGTCGGGGCCTTTGTGCAGCAAACGAGAGACATAGCTCTTCTCGGGGTCACCACCATTGGCAGGTTTGCGGCTTTCAATCACGTCGGCCAATCGTTGGAGGGTATCGTTGGAACTCATGGTGTTCACTTGTAAATAGATTCGGGGTCTTTCAGCACTGGCTCGCAAGCCTGCCACTCAACGCCCTCCGAGCTTGGGGTCAAGCGTTGATAAAAGCAGCTGTGGCGTCCAGTATGGCAAGCAATACCGGGGGTGTGCCCTTCTTGCGTCACCTTGAGCAGCACCACGTCGTTGTCACAGTCCATGCGAATATCGTGCACCGTTTGCACGTGGCCCGACTCTTCCCCCTTGAACCACAACTTGTTGCGAGAGCGACTGAAATACACCGCACGCTTCAACTCCGCCGTTTTTTGCAATGCCTCGCGGTTCATCCAGGCGAACATCAGCACATCGCCGCTGTCCTTTTCCTGGGCGATCACGGGCACCAGCCCCTTGTCGTCCCATTTGATGTGTTCAAGCCAATTCATAGTGGGGTGATCTTACTCAGTCGTGCTGCCTCCCTGGAGCCATTTGCCGCCCATTCCCTTGAAAGCGGTGACCGTGTGGTACTCCTCATGGATGCAGCGCAACCCAAATCCTGCCATTGCAGGTGTGCACTGGCAGATGTTGGCAAGCCATACAAGGTCTTGATATATACTTTGATATCTACCATTTTTGATGGAGGCCAACTGATGTCACAAACTGCCAAACTGTTCGTCAATGGCCGCAGCCAAGCAGTGCGCCTGCCAGCCGCCTACCGATTTGACACCCACGAAGTCTTCATTCGCAAAGACCCCGTGACAGGCGACGTCATCCTTTCCCGCCGACCTGATGACTGGAGCGGTTTCTTGGCCGCCACCGAAAAGGCGCAAGTGCCAGAAGACTTTTTAAGCACCGCTGAAAGAATGACGCAAGGCCACACAGACACGCAAGAGCGCGACCCATTTGAATCGGCGTCTGATCCGATGGGGCACTGAGCCAGCACATGACAACGCTTTATCTGCTGGACACCAACACCGTCAGCCACCTCATCAAACGCCATCCGCAAGTCACACAACACTTGCTGGCTGTGCCCATGCACAGCGTTTGCATATCGGCCATCACGGCGGGCGAATTGGCGTTCGGACTTGCCAAACGTCCCGAAGCAGTGGCACTGAAAGTGGCTGTCAACGAATTTTTACGCCGTGTCGAAGTGATGCCTTGGGACGAGGCTGTGGCTCTGACATACGGCTCGCTACGCGCTCAACTACAAAGTCAAGGCACATCGCTGGCAGCGCTGGACATGCAAATTGCGGCGCATGCAGTGCATATGAATGCCACGCTCATCAGCAGCGACAAGGCCTTCTCCAAAATAAGACCACTGCATACCGAGGATTGGTCTTTAACGGTTCAACCCGCACAAGGCTCCAGCGAACCGCCACCCTGATTCTGGCGCCGCCTCACAAGCGGACCGGAATACCCCGCTCCCGCATCCGCTCTTTGGCTTGCTGCACCGTGAACTCACCGTAGTGAAAAATGCTGGCCGCCAGCACCGCATCGGCTCCGCCAAGCTGAATGCCGTCGGCCAGGTGGTCCAGGGTGCCCACGCCGCCTGAAGCGATCACCGGCACGGGCACCGCGTCGGACACCGCCCGGGTGAGCTCCAGATCAAAGCCGGCCCGGGTCCCATCACGATCCATGCTGGTGAGCAAAATCTCGCCCGCACCCATCTCGGCCATGCGACATGCCCATTGAACGGCATCCAACCCTACATTGCGACGACCGCCATGGCTGTACACATCCCAGCCCGGCCCCATGGGCCGGCCATGCTCGTCCAGTCGCTGCTCATCGGCAGCTTGGCGACGCTTGGCGTCGATGGCCACCACGATGCACTGGGCGCCGTATTTGTCGGAGGCGTCGCGGATGACCTGCGGGTTGGCGATGGCTGCCGAATTGAAACTGGTTTTGTCGGCGCCGGCGTTGAGCAGACGGCGCACATCCTCCACGGTGCGTATGCCTCCACCCACCGTCAGGGGGATGAACACTTGCGAGGCGACCGCTTCGATGATGTGCAAGATGACATCGCGCTCGTCACTGGTGGCGGTGATGTCCAAGAAGGTCAGCTCGTCAGCGCCTTGTTCGTTGTAGCGGGCAGCGATTTCAACCGGATCGCCCGCATCGCGCAATTCGACAAAATTGACGCCCTTGACGACCCGACCGCCGGTGACATCCAGGCAAGGAATGATGCGCTTGGCGAGCATGGGAGTCAGTCGTCGGCAGCGTCGCCGAGTTCATCGGCGCGGGCCTGGGCCTGCTCGAAATCGAGATCGCCTGAATAGATCGCACGACCGCAGATCACACCTTCAATGCCCTCTTCCTCGACCGCGCAAAGCTGCTCGATGTCGGTCATGTTGGACAACCCGCCCGAGGCGATGACCGGAATGGTGAGGGCCTGCGCCAGGCGCACCGTGGCCTCGATGTTGATGCCCGAGAGCATGCCATCGCGACCGATGTCGGTGTAAATGATCGACTCCACACCGTAGTCTTCGAATTTCTTGGCCAGGTCGACGACCTCGTGCCCGGTCAGCTTGCTCCAGCCATCGGTGGCCACCTTGCCGTCCTTGGCATCCAGCCCAACAATGATGTGGCCGCCAAACGCGCTGCAGGCGTCCTTCAGAAAACCCGGGTTCTTGACCGCAGCTGTGCCGATGATGACGTAGCGAATACCGTTGTCGATGTAGCGTTCAATGGTGTCGAGGTCACGGATGCCACCGCCCAACTGGACCGGAATATCGTCCCCCACCGACTTCAGGATGGCGCGGATGGCGCTGTCGTTCTGCGGCTTGCCGGCAAAGGCACCGTTCAGATCGACGAGGTGCAAGCGACGCGCGCCTTTGTCAACCCAGTTGAGGGCCATCTCGGCGGGATGGTCGCTGAAGGTGGTGGCTTGATCCATGTCGCCTTGCTTGAGGCGGACACAACGGCCGTCTTTCAGATCGATCGCAGGAATGAGCAGCATGAGACAAATGACAGCGCTAGGTGGCCGTTGGAACAGGAATGAAAAAGTCAGTCAATCAAAGAAAACCGGCCGCGACGTCAAGGCTTCCAGGACAGGAAATTTCGGTATAGAGCCAAGCCGAGGTCAGCACTTTTTTCGGGGTGGAATTGGGTAGCGAAAATATTATCGCGTGCCAGGGCCGAGGTAAAGCGTCCGCCGTAGTCGGTTTCTCCCGCAGTGTGGCGCGCATCGGACGGTTGGGCGTAATAACTGTGCACAAAATAGAAATAACTGCCGTCCGGCACCCCTGACCACACCGGGTGGTCCTGGGTCTGCCAGACCTGGTTCCAGCCCATTTGAGGCACTTTGTAACGGCTGCCGTCGGGTTGCGTCTGTCCGGCCAGGTCAAAACGCACCACCTCACCCGGTAACAAGCCCAGGCAGGGGGTGCCGTCCATGCCCCCCTCGGCGCTGTGCTCAAGCAACATCTGCATGCCCACACAGACCCCGAACAAGGGTTTGGTCATGGCCGCTTCCAGCACGGCAGACAGCAGGCCCGAGACTTGGAGTTCGCGCATGCAGTCGCGCATGGCCCCCTGCCCCGGCAGCACCACCCGTTGAGCGGCACGCACATCTTCTGGGCGGGCGGTGATCAGCACGTCCACCCCGGTGCCCTGCGCGGCCGCCATGACCGCCTGCGCCACCGAGCGCAGGTTGCCCATGCCGTAATCGATCACTGCCACGGTGTTCATGGGACCCTCAGAGGCTGCCTTTGGTGGATGGGATGATGCCCGCCGCACGCGGGTCAATCTCGAGGGCGGCGCGCAAAGCTCGGGCAAACGCCTTGAACACGGTTTCGGCCTGGTGGTGGGCATTCTCACCACGCAGGTTGTCGATGTGCAAGGTCACAAAGGCGTGGTTCACAAAGCCTTGAAAAAATTCGTAGGCCAGCTGCGAATCGAAGGTGCCGATCATGCCGCTCTTGAACGGCACATGCATTTCCAGCCCAGGGCGACCGGAAAAATCCACCACCACGCGGCTCAAGGCCTCGTCCAGGGGCACGTAGGCATGGCCATAACGACGCAAACCCTTTTTATCGCCCACCGCTTGCGCCACCGCTTGGCCTAGCGTGATGCCGACATCTTCGACCGTGTGGTGGCCATCGATGTGCAGGTCGCCCTCAGCCCGAATGTCGAGATCGATCAACCCATGACGGGCGATCTGATCGAGCATGTGGTCAAAAAACCCGATACCTGTCGCGATCTGACTGCGACCGGTGCCGTCCAGGTTGAGCTGCACCCGGATGCGGGTTTCGGCGGTTTGACGACTGACGTCGGCGGTGCGTGCGTTCATGGTCGATCCACAGGAGGTTGTTGGTGCTGTCGGGCGGTCAGGTTAAGGGTTTTTCAACGAGGCAAGGCCTGGGTCAGGGCCGCCATCATCTGCTGATTGTCCTGCGGCGTACCCACGGTCAGGCGCAGGCAACCCGCCAGCAAAGGGTGCATGGCCGACACATTTTTGACCAGCACACCCTGGGACTTGAGGCCTTCGAAGACCCGTTTGGCCGTGTCGTGGGGCGATTCGCCGTCGACTTTCAGGCGCACCAGCAACATATTGGCCTCGCTGGGAAATGGCGTGGCACCAGGCAGTTGTTGAAGGGCATGGGTGAGCCAGCTGCGCTGCTCCCGCAACACCCGGGCCTGCTCGGCAAACACCTCGGCGTGCTCCAGCGCGAACAAGGCGCATTCGGCATTCAGAACGCTCACGTTGTAGGGCGGGCGCACCTTGTCGATCTCTGAGAGCAGCCGCACGGGCCCCACCATGTACCCCAGACGGATACCCGCCAATCCGAATTTGGACAAGGTGCGCATCAGCAACACATGGGCATTGGCCGAGGGATCGCGTCGAATCTCGTCCAGCCAGGTGCGGCTGGAAAACGGCTGGTAGGCCTCATCCATCACCACCAGGCCGCCGTAGGTTGACACCTGGGCAATCAGTCGGCGGATGACGGCTTCGTCCCACAGGTTGGCGGTCGGGTTGTTGGGGTACGCCAGATACAGCACAGCGGGTTGGTGCTGGGCGATGGCCGCTTGCATGGCCGCCTCATCGAGTGAAAAGTCGGCTTGCAAAGGCACGCCGATGAAGGGCAGACCCTGCAACTTCGCACCCATGGCGTACATCACAAATCCAGGCTCGGGGGCCAGGATGCTGGCCCCTGGCACGTCGCAGGCCATGGCCAGCAAAGAAATGAGCTCGTCCGAACCATTGCCCAACATCAGCTGATAGCCAGCTGGCAAGCTCACATAAGTGGACAAGGCGTGCTTGAGGTCATCAATGCGCGAACCGGGGTAACGGTTGATGGCAACCGCACCGAGCCGCAGGCCGAGTTCGGCCTGCAAGGCCGGTGGGAGGGGAAACGGGTTCTCCATCGCATCCAGCTTGAGAAAGCCGTTGGAGGATTGAACCGCATAGGCATGCATGGATTGCACATCCTGGCGGATGAAACGCAGGGAATCGCTCATAAAACGTCGCTCATGTCGGCATCATACCCAGCCGGCTCAGCGCGGCTTGATTCGCATTTCCGCGGCACGGGCGTGGGCTTGCAAGCCCTCGCCATGCGCCAGCACCGAAGCGATGTGCCCCAGGGTCTGCGCGCCGGCCTCGCTGACTTCGATCAGGCTGCTGCGCTTTTGAAAATCGTAGACGCCCAGGGGAGAGCTGAACCGGGCCGTGCCCGATGTGGGCAGCACATGGTTGGGGCCGGCACAGTAGTCCCCCAGGGATTCGCTGGTGAAGGCCCCCAGAAAAATGGCCCCGGCATGGCGCAACAGTGGCTCCCAACGGTGTGGTTCCGCGCTGGACACTTCCAGATGCTCGGGGGCGATGCGGTTGCTGATGGCGCAGGCCTCCTCCATGTCGCGGGTGAGGATGAGCGCGCCACGCCCGCGCAAGGAGGCGGCGATGATGTCGCGCCTTGGCATTTGCGGCAGCAGTCGATCAATGGCGGCCTGGACCTGAGCGATGTAAGCCGAATCGGGGCACAACAAGATGCTTTGGGCCAACTCGTCATGCTCGGCCTGGCTGAACAGGTCCATGGCGACCCAGTCGGCAGGTGTGGTGCCGTCGGCCAGCACCAGGATTTCGCTGGGGCCGGCAATCATGTCAATGCCCACGGTCCCAAACACCCGACGCTTGGCCGCCGCCACATAGGCATTGCCTGGCCCGGTGATTTTGTCCACACGCGGAATGCTGGCGGTGCCATAGGCCAGGGCAGCCACGGCCTGCGCCCCGCCCAGGGTGAAGGCACGGGTGACACCCGCCACATGGGCCGCCGCCAGGACCAGCTCGTTGCGCTCGCCGCGCTTGGCGCTGCTGCTGCCGCTGCCGCCGGTGGCCACGCTGCCCCGCACGGGGGTGGGCACCACCATGATGATTTCACCCACCCCGGCCACGTGGGCGGGAATGGCATTCATCAGAATACTGGACGGATAAGCGGCTTTGCCACCGGGGACATAAATGCCGACGCGGTCCAGTGGCGTGACCTTCTGGCCCAGCAAAGTGCCATCCGCATCGCGAAAAGACCAGCTTTCGCCACTGGCCTGTTTCTGGGCCTCGTGGTAGCGGCGCACCCGGGCGGCCGCCGCCTGCAAGGCGTCGCGCTGTTCGGGCGGCAGGCCGTCAAAGGCGCGCTTGAAATCGTCGGCGTGAAGTTCGAGCTCGTGGATGTGATCGACATCCAGGCCATCAAATCGGCGGGTGTAGTCGATGACCGCGGCGTCGCCACGCTGGCGCACATCGGCCAGGATGTCGGCCACACGCTGCTCGATGCCTTCATCCGTTTCGGCTGACCAGTGCAAGCGGGCCTGAAAATCGGCCTCGAAAGTGGCGTCAGCGGTAGACAACTGGAGAACGGCAGCCATGGTGTGGGGCAATCGGGAAAAAGAATGGGTCAGGCCTGGCGTTTCGCCGTGGCCTGGGCAAACGCGTCGATGAGGCGACGCAACGGAACTTGCTTCAGTTTCAATGCCGCCTGATTGACCACCAGGCGTGAGCTGATGTCCATGATGCGCTCGACCTCCACCAACTGGTTGGCCTTCAGGGTGCTGCCTGTCGACACCAGATCGACGATGGCGTCGGCCAACCCGGTCAAGGGCGCCAGCTCCATACTGCCATACAGTTTGACCAGGTCGACATGCACCCCCTTGGTGGCAAAGAAGTCGCGCGCCATGGTGACGTACTTGGTGGCCACTTTCAGGCGTGACCCCTGGCGCACCACGCCGTGGTAGTCAAAGCCCTGGCGCACAGCCACGCTCATGCGACAACGGGCAATCTGCAAATCCAGGGGTTGGTACAGACCGTCACCGCCGTGTTCGATCAGGGTATCCAGCCCCGTGACGCCAAGGTCGGCGCCTCCGTACTGAACATAGGTCGGCACATCGGTGGCACGCACCAGAACCACGCGCACATCGGACTGATTGGTCGGCAGGATGAGCTTGCGCGAGGTTTCCGGGTTCTCCAGCACCTCGATACCGGCCGCCTGCAGCAGCGGCAAGGTCTCGTCAAAAATGCGTCCCTTGGACAGCGCGAGGGTGATCATGAGATCCTTTCGATGTCGGCCCCCAGGGCTCGGAGCTTGCTCTCCATGCGGTCATAACCCCGGTCCAGATGGTAGATGCGATCAACCACCGTCTCCCCGTCGGAGACCAGGCCAGCGATGACCAGGCTGGCCGAGGCACGCAGATCGGTGGCCATCACATGCGCCCCCGAGAGTTGAGGCACGCCTTCGATCACCGCCACCTTGCCATCGATCTGGATGTGCGCACCCAGGCGGACCAGCTCGTTGACATGCATGAACCGGTTTTCAAAAATGGTCTCGGTGACTTTGCTGGTGCCCTGGGAAACCGCATTCAAGGTCATGAACTGCGCCTGCATGTCGGTCGGAAAACCGGGGTATTCGGTGGTGCGAAAGGTTTGGGCGCGCAGGTGGTCGAAAGCGGGGCCCGGGCTTTGAACACGAATGCCCTCGGAGACCGCCGTCACAGTGGCACCGGCATCACGCAACTTGTCGATGACGGCGTCCAGATGATCGGCCCGGGCATGGCGCAACACCACATCTCCCCCGGTGGCGGCGACCGCGCACAGAAAGGTTCCGGCTTCAATGCGATCGGCCACCACCCGGTGGCGCGCACCGTGCAGTCGCTCGACCCCCTGAATATGGATGCGGCTGGTGCCGTGCCCCTCGATGCGGGCCCCCATGGCAATCAGCAATTCGGCCAAATCGGGAATTTCGGGTTCCTGGGCGGCGTTTTCGAGCAACGTCTCGCCATCGGCCAGCGCTGCTGCCATCAGAAAGTTTTCGGTCCCGGTCACAGTGACCATGTCGGTGGCAATGCGCGCCCCGCGCAGGCGGTGACGCCCGACCGGCAAGCGGGCCACCATGTAGCCGTGCTCGACCACAATGTCGGCCCCCATGGCTTGCAAGCCCTTGATGTGCTGATCCACCGGTCGCGAACCAATGGCACAGCCACCAGGCAGGGACACGCGGGCGTGGCCGCAACGGGCCAGCAGCGGCCCCAGGGCCAGCACCGAGGCCCGCATGGTTTTCACCAACTCGTAAGGCGCCTCGGCCCGTTCCAGGCCGGCCGCATCCAAGGTAACCTGCCCCTCGTCGCCCCGGGTGATCTGCACCCCCATGTTGCCCAACAGCTTGAGCATGGTGGCCACATCCTGCAGACGTGGCACATTGTCCAGGGTGACCACCTGATCAGTCAGCAGCGCCGCACACAACTCAGGCAAAGCCGCGTTCTTGGCACCTGCCACTGCAACTTCGCCATGAAGGGCGCGGCCACCTCGGATCAGCAACTTGTCCATTCAGGCACCCCGCTCCAGCTCGGCCCACTCGGCCGGGGTCAGCGTTTTCATTGACAAGGCGTGCACCTCGTCGTTGTGAATGCGGGCCCCCAAGGCGGCATACACCCGCTGGTGACGTTTGATGGCTCGCATGCCCTCGAATTCGGGCGAAACGATGATGGCCTGCCAATGCCGGCCATCGCCATCCACCTCCAGGTGGTCGCAGCGCAGTCCGGCAGCAATGATCTGGTGCAATTCCTGAGCGGTCATGGATCAACCTCGAATTTTGTAACCCGTGCGCAGCAGGTGCAGTGCAATACCGGCCACCACGGCCAAGGTGCCCGACACCAGCCCCAGGCTGAGCCAGGGCGAGACATCGCTCACCCCAAAGAAACCGTACCGAAAGCCGTCAATCATGTAAAAGAACGGGTTCAGGTGACTGACCCCTTGCCAAAAGCCTGGCAAAGAGTGGATGGAGTAGAACACGCCACTCAAAAAGGTCATGGGCATGATGACGAAATTTTGAAAGGCCGCCATCTGGTCGAACTTCTCGGCCCACAGGCCAGCAATCAAGCCCAATGTGCCCAGCAAAGCCGCCCCCAGCAATGCGAAAACCACGATCCAGCCAGGTGCCACAAAACTCAAGGAAGTGAACCAAGCGGTGACCGCGAATACCCCCAAGCCGACCGCCAACCCACGCACCATGGAAGAGCCTACATAGGCCACGAACCAGCTCCAATGCCCCAGCGGCGTCAGCAGCAGAAACACCAGGTTGCCCATGATCTTGCTTTGAATCATGGAGGAGGAACTGTTGGCGAACGCGTTCTGCAACACGCTCATCATGATCAGACCCGGCACCAGGAAAGCGGTGTAACCGACCTGGTCATACACCTTGACGCGGTCTTCCAGCACATGGCCAAAGATCAAGAGGTACAACACCGCGGTGAGCACGGGGGCGGCCACGGTCTGGAAACTGACCTTCCAAAAACGCAGGACTTCTTTGTAAAACAGCGCACGCCAACCGATCATGACTTCACCTCGCTGGCGTGCTGGCCCATCACATCAAGAAACACGTCCTCAAGGTCGGCTTTGCGAATTTCGACATCCTCCGCCACCAGGCCCGCCTGACGGACCGCCGACAGGTAATGCTCGATCTCGGTCGCGTTGTGGGCCGGAAACTGCACGATGCGTCCGGTGATGCGCGCCTGACGAGCCAATTCGGCGGGCAACTCGGCATCGATTTTGAAACGCAGGACGTTGCTGGAGGCGGAGCGCAACAACTCGCTGGTGCGATCCAGCGCCACCACCCGCCCTTGCTTGAGCATGGCGATGCGTCCGCACAGGGCCTCGGCCTCTTCCAGGTAGTGGGTGGTCAGCAACACCGTGTGGCCCTGGCGATTGAGCTTGGCAATGAATTGCCACAGGGTTTGCCGCAATTCGACATCGACGCCCGCTGTGGGCTCGTCCAGCACAATGACCGGCGGCTTGTGGACCAGGGCCTGGGCAACCAGTACTCGACGTTTCATACCGCCAGAGAGCTGACGCATGTTGCTGTTGGCCTTCTCGGTCAAGCCCAGGCTGGAGAGCAATTCGTCGATCCAGTCGTCGTTGTGGGTCACCCCAAAATAACCCGACTGAAAGCGCAAGGCTTCGCGTACATTGAAGAAGGGGTCGAAGACCAGCTCCTGGGGCACCACGCCGAGTTGACGCCTGGCTTGCGCGGCCTCTGATTGGACATCATGCCCCTGGACCTTGACATGGCCCGAGGTGGCCCGGCTCAAACCGGCCAGAATGCTGATCAAGGTGGTCTTGCCGGCCCCGTTGGGACCCAGCAAACCGAAAAACTCACCCGCTTCGATATCCAGGCTCACGCCGTCCAGAGCCTGGAAAGGCCCACGGTCGGTCTGGTAAATCTTGGAAACGGATTGAAAAGAGATGGCAGGCATGGGCAACCCCTTATTTTAGGGGGTCAGAAAATGAAGGGCCGACGCCTGAGCGTTCGGTTCACTCGGAGAGGTTGGAAGCAGCAGTCAGACCGAGGCTGGTTTCGATCCCATACACCTGGGCCAACTGACGAGCCCGCTGAGGCAGGCCTCGCACCCGCAGCGTGCAACCCTTGCCTCGTGCCGCCCGCTGGCAGGCCAGCAACACCGCCAACGCAGAGGAGTCGAAACGCTGCAAACCACTGGCTTCCAGCCAGACATCTCCTTGAGAGGGGAGTGCTGCCACCCACTGGCTCAAGCAAGCGCGAGCCTCGCGGTGTGTCAACACAGCGGGGAAAGCCAGGGTGGCGGTGGGCGTGCTCACGGACGGGCGGCAGGTTTGTTGCGCTCACCCAGGCTGGCAATCAGGCCATCGATGCCACGTGCATTGATTTCCTGGGTGAACTGGGTGCGGTAGGTTTCCACCAGCCACACGCCCATGACATTCAGGTTGTAGATTTTCCAGCCCCCGTTGGGACCGGCCGTTTTTTCAACGCGGTAGTCGAGTTGAATCGGTTCGGGGCCACCCCGGATTTCGGATCGCACCAGCACCTCGGTGTCTTCGGGGGCCGCGCGCACAGGCTTGACCTGTATGGTCTGCTCCTTGATTTGCCCCAAGGCCCCCGCGTAGGTGCGGATCAGAAGCGCCTTGAACTCTTCTTGCAAACGTGTCTGCTGCTCAGGGGTGGCCTGACGCCAGGCTGGTCCGACCGCAGAAGCCGTCATTCTCTTGAAGTTGAGGTTGGGCATGATGCGCGCGTCCACGATGCCGGCAATGCGCTGCATGTCGCCGCTTTTGATCGAGCGATCGCTTTTGACCACCTCGAGCAATTCGGTGGACAGGCGGCGAACAAAGGCATCGGCTGTTTCATCGGCAGCCAGGGACATGGGCGCATGCGCCCCAAGCGTCAGGAGCATGAACAGACAGCCAGCGCGGGTCAAAAGACCACGACGTGTCGGTGCCCGACGATCGACACCAGGAAGGGCAAAACAGGATTTCATTCCTTGGATTTTCCTTCAGATGCCGGATTGGCGTCAGGCGTGCTGGTGTCCGGTGTGTTGGTTTCGGGGGGATTACCGTCCCACACCTCGGATAAACGCTTTTGCAAATACACGTCCCGTACAAAGGTGTACTTGTCGATCGCCATGCTGTCGATCTGATCCGTGGCTTTGAGCAAACGCGCACGTTTGTCGACCAGATTCGTCACGGTCAAGGTGTTGCGGGTGGGCACCTCTTCGATGCGGCGAACCAGGTTGCCCTGGGTATCCACCGGCAACGAGGCGGTGTCGCGCAAGGTGGAGGGGCCCAGAACGGGCAGCACCAGGTAGGGGCCGCTGGGCAGCCCCCAGTATCCCAAGGTCTGGCCGAAATCCTCGGGGTGTCGCTCCAGCTGGAAGTGAGAGGCCACGTCGAACAGACCCAACACACCGACCACGGTGTTGACCACCACCCGGGCCCCGGTCTCGACCGCCTCGTAGGGCTTGAGTTGCAGCACATTGTTGACCGTCGACCAGACATCGGCGATGTTGCCAAAAAAGTTGCTGATGCCTGTGCGCACCGGGCTGGGGGTGATGTCCTGATAGGTGCGGGCCACAGGGCGAATCACGGCGCGGTCGAGCGAGTCGTTGAAGCTGTAAATGCTCCGGTTCAAGGGCTCCAGCGGGTCTTGGGCGACGGCGTTGGGACCTGAGGCACACCCCGTGAGGAATGCTGCGGCGGTCAGGCACAACCCCGCAGAGGCACGAGCGGCCAGGCGTAAAAGAAAATTCATGGCTTGTTACCGGCCGGAGCGTCTGCCGCCTTGTTGTAAAGAAACTGGCTGATCAGCGACTCCAGCACCATGGCTGACTGGGTTGACTGGATGCGGTCACCCTGTGCCAGATTGACCTCACCTGCACCGGCCTCAATGCCAATGTATTGCTCTCCCAACAAACCGCTGGTGAGGATTTTGAGTGAGCTGTCCTTGGGAAAGGCATAGCGTTTTTCCAGCGCCAATGTCACCGTGGCCTGAAAGCTCTTGTCGTCGAAACTGATGCTGTCCACGCGCCCCACCACCACGCCAGCGCTCTTGACGGCCGCCTGGCGCTTGAGACCGCCGATGTTGTCAAACCGCGCCGACACCAGATAGGTGGACTGCAGGTTGAGGTTGAGCAGATTGGCCGACTGGAGCGCCAAAAAAAGCAGCGCCACTGCGCCTGTCAGCACCAGCAGGCCCACCCAAATATCGTTTTTGGATCGTTGCATCACGTTCCCTTTCAAATACTGAACATCAGCGCGGTCAGGACGAAGTCCAGGCCCAGCACGGCCAACGAGGCCACCACCACGGTGCGCGTGGTGGCCCGCGAAACACCTTCGGGGGTGGGCTGGGCCTCATACCCCTGCAAGAGAGCCACAAAGGTGACGGTGATGCCAAACACCAGACTTTTGATCACCCCGTTGCCGACGTCTTTCCAGACATCCACGCCACCTTGCATCTGTCCCCAAAACGAGCCCGGGTCAACGCCAATCATGACCACGCCAACCACCCAACCGCCCAAAATACCCACCGCACTGAACACCGCCGCCAGGATGGGCATGGTCAATATGCCGGCCCAAAACCGGGGGGCCAGGATGCGGCTGACAGGATCCACGGCCATCAGGTCCATGGCGCTGAGTTGCTCGCCCGCTTTCATGAGTCCGATCTCGGCGGTCAGGGACGTGCCGGCTCGGCCTGCGAACAGCAAAGCTGTCACCACCGGGCCCAATTCGCGCACCAGACTGAGCGCCACCAGCAAGCCCAGGGCCGACGAGGAGCCGTAGCGTTGCAAGGTGTAGTAACCCTGCAAGCCCAGCACAAAGCCCACAAACAGGCCCGACACCGAAATGATGGCCAGGGAGTAATTGCCCAGGAAGTGCATCTGGTCGCGCACCAAACCAAAGCGGCGCAGGCACGCCCCCAACAATCCCACCAGGCGCACGAACAAGCGGGCGGCATGCCCGATGTCTGCCAGTTGCTGACGGGTTTTGAACCCCAGGTCGGACAGCAGCTTCATGGCGCTTTCCCCGATGCTGGTGCAGCCACCAGACCCAGATCCACATTGATGTCCGAGGCTGGGAAATGAAACCGCACCGGCCCTTCAGGAGCGGCGGTGACAAACTGATGCACCAGCGGGTCCTGGCTGGCCCGCACTTCGGCAGGCGTGCCCTGTGCCGCCACCCGGCCGTTGGCCAGGATGATGACCTGATCAGCGATGTGAAAGGTTTCGTCGAGGTCGTGCGACACCACAATGCTGGTCAGCCCCATGCTGTCATTGAGTTGCCGGATCAAACGGGCCGCTGTCCCCAGCGAGATGGGGTCCAGACCGGCAAAGGGTTCGTCGTACATGACCAGTTCGGGGTCCAGCGCAATGGCGCGGGCCAGGGCGACCCGGCGCGCCATGCCGCCCGAGACCTCGCTGGGCATCAGGTCGCGTGCACCGCGCAGGCCCACCGCCTCGAGTTTCATCAAGACGATGTCACGAATCAAGGCCTCGTCCAGGTCGGTGTGCTCACGCAGGGGAAAGGCCACGTTGTCAAATACGCTGAGGTCGGTGAACAAGGCACCGAACTGGAACAACATGCCCATGCGCCGGCGCAAGGCATACAAACCTGCGTGATCGAGTTGGCCGATGTTCTGACCGTCAAACGAGAGCTGCCCGCCCTGAGCGCGGTATTGCCCGCCAATGAGGCGCAGCACCGTGGTCTTGCCACCGCCAGAGGCACCCATCAAGGCCGTCACTTTGCCGCGCGGCACGCTCAGGCTCACGCCGTCCAGAATCAGACGGTCGTTGTACCCAAAGCGCAGGTCGCGCAGTTCGACAAGTGGAGGTGACAGAACGGACATGAGAGACGAAAAAAGCCGGCTCGACCGGCTTTTAAAGCATTAGTGCTCATTGTAAGGGCTGACGGCACTGCTCCACCCGAACCCAGGCAGCAGCAGTACCAGCCCGTTTTGGCTAGAGCATTCAGCGCGGCAGATCTGAACCGCCCATCAGAAATTCATCCACCGCACGCGCCGCCTGCCGACCTTCGCGGATGGCCCAGACCACCAGCGATTGACCACGCCGCATGTCCCCGGCAGCAAACACCTTGGCCACATTGGTGGCGTAGGCGCCTTCGAAGTCGGTGCTGGCTTTGGCATTGCCCCGTGCATCCTTGTCCACGCCGAACGCATCGAGCACGGTGGCCACCGGGTTCACAAAACCCATGGCCAGCAGCACCAGGTCGGCCTCGTAGGTTTTCTCGGTGCCTGGAATGTCAACCAGCTTGCCGTCCTTGAACTCGACGTGAACCGTCTTCAAGCCTTTGACCTTGCCCTTTTCGCCAATGAATTCCTTGGTCGAGACGGCAAATTCGCGCACGCAACCCTCTTCATGGCTGGAACTGGTTCGTAATTTGAGCGGCCAATAGGGCCACACCAGCGGCTTGTTTTCATGCTCGGGGGGTTGCGGCATCACCTCGAACTGGGTCACGCTGACCGCACCATGGCGGTTGCTGGTGCCGACACAATCGCTGCCGGTGTCGCCACCGCCAATGACGATGACCTTCTTGCCATCGGCACGCAATTGGCCAGGCAGCTTGTCACCCGCGTTGACCTTGTTTTGCTGAGGCAAAAATTCCATCGCGAAGTGGATGCCCTCCAGCTCGCGCCCCGGCACTGGCAAATCGCGTGACTGTTCGGAGCCGCCGGTCAAAAGCACGGCATCGAACGATTGCTTGAGTTGCTCGGCCGAAATGGTTTCATGGGCCCAGTTGGTGACCTTGGAGCCCTTGGGCATCTCACCCACCAGCACGCCGGTGCGGAAGACGACCCCCTCAGCCTCCATCTGCGCGACACGGCGGTCAATGTGGGACTTTTCCATTTTGAAGTCGGGAATGCCGTAACGCAGCAAGCCACCCACGCGGTCATTCTTTTCGAACACCGTCACCTCATGGCCAACCCGAGCCAATTGTTGGGCAGCCGCCAGGCCGGCCGGGCCCGCACCCACGATGGCCACTTTTTTGCCGGTCTTGTGCTTGGCCGGGCGGGGGATGACCCAACCTTCGGCCCAGGCACGGTCGATGATGGCGTGCTCGATCGACTTGATGCCCACGGCATCGTCGTTCACATTCAAGGTGCAGGCTGCCTCGCACGGTGCGGGGCAAATGCGACCGGTGAATTCGGGAAAGTTGTTGGTCGAGTGCAGCACCTCGATCGCGTTCTTCCAATCACCTTTGTAAACCAGATCGTTGAAATCCGGAATGATGTTGTTGACCGGACAACCGCTGTTGCAAAACGGTGTGCCGCAGTCCATGCAACGCGCACCTTGCTGTTTGGCTTGTGCCTCGTTCAACCCGATGACAAATTCCTTGTAATGCTTGACGCGCTCAGCCACGGGCTTGTAACCCTCTTCGAGACGCTCAAACTCCATGAAACCAGTGACTTTTCCCATGATGTGATTCCTTATTGCTCGTCGCTGTGTCTTGGGACGACAGACTTATTTGGCCGTGGCCGCACGGGCCTTTTTCTCGGGAACCGCAGGAGCCGCTGCGGCTTTGGCCTTGGCGGCCAGCTCGCCCAGGGCGCGCTTGTATTCGATCGGGAACACCTTCACGAACTTGGCACGCGCCTGCTCCCAGTTGTCCAGCAGATCGCGGGCCCGCTTCGAGCCGGTCCAGCGATGCTGTTCCTCGAGCAACTTGCGCAGTTGTGCCTCATCGGTCTGGCCTCCATGCCACACCTCCTTGGGAATGGACGCCTCTTGCTCCGCGGAGGTCAAGACCTTGTCCAGGGTCACCATGGCCGTGTTGCAACGCTTGGCGAACTGTCCGTCCTCGTCATACGCATAGGCCACGCCGCCGCTCATGCCGGCTGCAAAGTTACGCCCGGTTTTGCCCAGCACCGCCACAGTCCCGCCGGTCATGTATTCGCAACCGTGGTCACCCGTGCCCTCGACCACCGCCGTGGCACCGGACAGACGCACCGCAAAGCGTTCGCCCGCCACGCCACTGAAATAAGCCTCACCACTGGTCGCGCCGTACATGACGGTGTTGCCCACGATGATGTTTTCAGTCGCCACGCCTCTGAAGTCCAGGCTCGGGCGCACCACCACGCGGCCACCGGAAAGCCCTTTGCCGGTGTAGTCGTTGGCGTCGCCAATCAGGTACAGCGTGATGCCTGGGGCCAGGAAAGCACCAAACGACTGCCCGCCGGTGCCTTCGAGCTGGATGCGCAGCGTGTCGTCGGGCAAGCCTTCGGGGCGGACACGGGTCAATGCACCGGACAACATGGCCCCCACGGAACGGTTCACGTTACGCGTGACCTCCATGAATTTGACCTTCTCGCCCTTTTCAATCGCCGCTTTGGATTTCTCGATCAGGATCTGATCCAAGGCCTTTTCCAAGCCATGCTCCTGCTCAGCCACGTGGTGGCGAGGCACATCGGCCGGCACTTGCGGTGAAGCCAGCAGGCGACCGAAGTCCAGACCACGCGCTTTCCAGTGGGCAATGCCCTGCTTGGTGTCGAGCAAATCGCTGCGGCCAATCAAGTCCTCGAAGCGGCTCACCCCCAGCTGCGCCATGATCTGACGCACCTCTTCGGCCACGAAGAAGAAATAGTTGACCACATGCTCGGGCTTGCCCGAGAACTTTTGCCGCAACACCGGGTCTTGTGTGGCCACGCCCACCGGACAGGTGTTCAGGTGGCACTTGCGCATCATGATGCAGCCTTCCACCACCAGCGGTGCGGTGGCAAAACCGAATTCATCCGCGCCCAGCAATGCGGCAATCGCCACATCGCGACCGGTCTTGAGCTGACCGTCGGCCTGCACCCGAATGCGACCGCGCAGGCGGTTGAGCACCAGGGTCTGCTGGGTTTCAGCCAAACCGATTTCCCACGGGCTGCCCGCGTGTTTGATGGACGACCAGGGGGAAGCGCCGGTGCCACCGTCATGGCCGGCGATCACGACGTGATCGCTCTTGCACTTGGCAACGCCAGCGGCAATCGTGCCCACGCCAATTTCGGACACCAGCTTGACGCTGATGGAGGCATGAGGCGCCACGTTCTTGAGATCGTGAATCAGCTGGGCCAAATCTTCAATCGAATAGATGTCGTGGTGCGGCGGTGGCGAAATCAGGCCCACGCCTGGCACGCTGTAACGCAGCTTGCCGATGTACTCGGACACCTTGCCTCCGGGCAACTGACCGCCCTCACCGGGCTTGGCACCCTGGGCCATCTTGATCTGAATCTGGTCGGACGAGGTCAGGTACTCGGCGGTCACCCCAAAGCGGCCCGAAGCCACCTGCTTGATGCGTGAGCGCAAGCTGTCGCCATCCAGCAGCGGGGTGTCGACTTCCACTTGCTCGGCACCGATCACGCTCTTGAGGGTCTCGCCCTTCTTGATGGGAATGCCCTTGAGCTCGTTGCGATAACGTGCTGGATCTTCGCCCCCTTCGCCGGTGTTGCTCTTGCCACCGATGCGGTTCATGGCAATGGCCAGCGTGGCGTGGGCTTCGGTGGAAATGGAACCCAGCGACATGGCGCCGGTGGCGAAACGCTTGACGATTTCAGCGGCGGGTTCGACCTGTTCCAGAGGAATGGCTTTGGACGGATCGATCTTGAACTCAAACAGGCCACGCAGCGTCATTTGACGACGGCTCTGATCGTTGATGATCTGCGCGTATTCCTTGTAGGTGTTGAAGTTGTTGGCACGCGTGCTGTGTTGCAGCTTGGCGATGGCGTCGGGCGTCCACATGTGCTCTTCGCCACGCGCGCGCCACGCGTACTCGCCGCCAGCGTCCAGCATGGTGTCCAGCACCGGGTCGTCGCCAAAGGCCGCCTGGTGCATGCGAATGCCCTCTTCGGCCATCTCGAAAATGCCGATGCCTTCGACGCGGCTGGCGGTGCCGGTGAAATACTTCTGCACCGTCTCGCTGTTGATGCCGATGGCCTCGAACAACTGAGCGCCGCAGTAACTCATGTAGGTCGACACGCCCATTTTGGACATGATCTTGGACAGGCCTTTGCCAATTGCCTTGACGTAGTTGTAGATGGCTTTTTCGGCCGACAGATCGGCTGGCAGGTCCTGGTGCATGGCTGCCAGGGTTTCCATCGCCAGGTAGGGGTGAACCGCCTCGGCGCCGTAGCCAGCCAACACCGCAAAGTGATGCACTTCACGCGCGCTGCCCGTTTCAACCACCAAGCCAGCAGACGTGCGCAGACCTTCGCGCACCAGGTGCTGGTGAATGGCTGACAAGGCGAGCACGGCCGGAATAGCCACCTGGGTAGCGCTGATGGAGCGGTCGCTCAGGATCAGGATGTTTCGTCCACCCTTGATGGCGTCCACGCTGGCCGCACACAGCGACGCCAGCTTGGCCTCGACACCTTCCTGGCCCCACTGGATGGGATAGGTGATGTCGAGGGTCGCGCTCTTGAACTTGCCCTGGGTGTAGGTCTCGATGTTGCGCAGCTTGGCCATGTCCTCAAAGCCGAGGATGGGCTGGCTCACCTCCAATCGCATGGGCGGATTGACCTGGTTGATGTCGAGCAAGTTGGGCTTGGGACCAATGAAAGACACCAGCGACATGACGATGGCCTCGCGGATCGGGTCGATCGGCGGGTTGGTCACCTGGGCAAACAACTGCTTGAAGTAGTTGTACAACGGCTTGCTCTTGTTGGAGAGCACGGCCAAGGGGCTGTCGTTGCCCATCGAGCCGATGCCTTCTTCGCCGTTGATGGCCATCGGGGCCATCAAAAACTTGATGTCCTCTTGGGAATAGCCAAAGGCCTGCTGACGGTCGAGCAAGGGCACCTGGGTGGCCTGGACCTGCACCGGTGCGGGCATGTTGGCGTCGACACAGACGTCGTCCAGCTTGATGCGCAGGTTTTCAATCCACTGTTTGTAGGGCTTGGTGTTGGCCAGGCCAGACTTCAGCTCCTCGTCGTCAATCATGCGGCCCTGTTCCAGGTCAATCAGGAACATCTTGCCGGGCTGCAAACGCCACTTGCGCACGATCTTGCTCTCGGGCACGGGCAGCACGCCCGACTCAGAGCCCATGATCACCATGTCGTCATCGGTGATGCAGTAGCGTGAGGGGCGCAGGCCGTTGCGGTCCAGCGTAGCGCCGATCTGGCGGCCATCGGTGAACACGATCGAAGCCGGGCCGTCCCAGGGTTCGAGCATGGCGGCGTGGTATTCATAGAAAGCACGACGACGCTCGTCCATGGTGGTGTGCTGCTCCCAGGGCTCGGGGATCATCATCATCACCGCCTGGCTGATGGGATAGCCGGCCATGGTCAGCAATTCCAGGCAGTTGTCGAACGTGGCTGTGTCGGACTGATCGGCAAAACTGATGGGGTAGAGCTTGTGCAGGTCCGGACCCAGCACCGGCGAGGACATGACGCCTTCGCGGGCCTTCATCCAGTTGTAATTGCCCTTGACGGTGTTGATCTCACCGTTGTGCGCGACGTAGCGGTAGGGGTGCGCCAGCGGCCACTCGGGGAAAGTGTTGGTCGAGAAGCGCTGGTGCACCAGGCCCAAGGCAGAGACGCAACGCTCATCTTGCAGATCAAAGAAATACGTGCCCACCTGGTCAGCCAGCAACAGGCCTTTGTAAATCACGGTGCGGCTGGACATGCTCGGCACATAGTATTCCTTGCTGTGCTTGAGCTGCAGGTTCTGGATGGCGGCGCTGGCGGTCTTGCGAATCACATACAGCTTGCGCTCCAGCGCATCTTGAACGATGACATCACTGCCACGACCAATGAAAACCTGACGAATGACCGGTTCTTTTTCGCGCACGGCGGGCGACATGGGCATCTCGCGGTTGACCGGCACATCGCGCCAGCCCAGCAACACTTGCCCTTCGGCCTGGATGGCGCGCTCCATCTCCTGCTCACAAGCCTGGCGGGACGCGTGTTCTTTGGGCAGAAAAATCATGCCCACGCCGTATTCGCCCATGGGTGGCAGGGCGACCCCTTGCTTGGCCATGTCCTCGCGATACAAGGCATCCGGCAACTGGATAAGAATACCCGCGCCATCCCCCATCAACTTGTCCGCCCCCACGGCACCCCGGTGATCCAGGTTCTCCAGGATCTTCAGCGCCTGCCCCACGATCGCGTGGCTCTTTTGCCCCTTGATGTGCGCCACAAAGCCCACACCACAAGCGTCATGCTCTTGATTGGCGGCATACAAACCGTGGTTCTGTAAATATTCTTTCTCGGCAGCCGTCGACATGGCGCACTCCTTCAAAATTCAGCGGGATACGAAGCATAGTGCACCGCAACATGAATGCCAAGAAAATTAATTGGGGTCAGATTCCAATTAATTCCCGATTTTAAAATTCAACCATTAATTGGGGACGGATCAAAATCACTCAAAAACCCGGTGTTTTGTCTACGAAATAAAGGTTTAATGACTTTCTGAGCCTGAATGATTCACAGATGCCTTGGCGAATGGACGCCCGGCACGTGCCTTTACCACCCGACGCGTGGTTTGCTTTTGCAAGTTCGCCACAAAAGTTTTCTCGCCCAATGCCCAACCACTGAGCGCAGAGTCGGTCAATGCACGTTGCTGCTCCATCGTGAGGCCTGCATGCACCAAATCGGCGTAGGCCGCCTCGCGGTCAAACGGGGTGTTGCCGAGCGACCAATACAGGGGGTGCGGCGTGATCAGGCGGTCTTGCCGTTGTCCCACGTGATGGGCGTAGCTGGACCAAGGATAGTCCTCCGGTCGCGACACCATGCCCGCCCGCACCGGATTGAGGTCGATGTAGGCCATGCAGGCCAGCAAGTAGCGCTCTGTCTGGATCAGGGTTGATCGGTACCGGCCCTCCCACAAGGTGCCTGTGCGCCCATGCCGTTGATTGAAGGCTCGCACATAACTGCGCCCAACCGCTTGCATCATCAACGGAAGTGCGCGCTCACGTTTAGGCGTCACCAACAGGTGCAGATGATTGCTCATCAGCACATAGGCGTGAACCTCGACGCCCTGCTCCCGGGCCTGTTGCTCCAGCAGGCCCAGCATGCGACGGTGGTCCTCGTTGTCCAGAAAAATTGGCTGGCGGTTGTTGCCCCGCAGAATCACATGGTGCGGGTAATCAGTGACAGTCAGGCGGGGAAGTCGGGCCATGCGGCAATCATAGGGGACCCGCCGCCGGATTCAATCCGGCAAGCCTGGATAGCGCAGTGCCTCCAGTGAACCCAGACCAAACTCGGTCAACAAAGCTCGCAGCCGTTGCGCCGCGCTGCGTTTGCGCTGCCCCGTGTGGCGGGCCATGATGAGTTCGTTTTTCATGCTGTGCTCCCAACCCACCAGCTCGGTCACGGTGACCTGATAGCCCATGGCCTCAAGATACAGGCAGCGCAACACGTTCGTCACCTGGCTACCGATCTCGCGCGTGTGCAGGGGGTGGCGCCACAACTCGGCCAAAGGGGTGCGCGATAAATCCATTGCCTTGTGTTGTCGCAGGCACGCAGCGACCTCGGCCTGACAGCAGGGCACCAGAGCCAAATGCCGCGCCTGGTGCTGCAGGGCAAACGCGATGGCATCGTCGGTCGCCGTGTCGCAGGCATGCAAGGCCGTGACCATGTCGACCTGCACGGGCAAACGCGGGTCGGTCAAGGCCTGTTGCACGCTGAGATTGAAAAAACGCATGCCGTCAAAACCCAGTTCACGCGCCAGGTCTTCGGACGAGGCCACCAACTCAGGGCGGGTTTCAATTCCCATCACCTCGCCGATGGATCGCCCCAGGGCTTGTTGCTGTGGCCGGAAAAAAAGGTCGTAGAGGATGAATCCCAGGTAGGACTTGCCCGCGCCGTGATCGACCAAAGTGATGGGCGTGGCATCCGCCGCCGCCAGACGTTCCTGCAGCAAGGCCTGCAAGGGCTTTTCAATGAACCCCACCAGGTGATAGACCTGCTTGAGCTTGCGCCGCGAGTCCTGATTCAGCCGACCCTCCCGGGTCAGGATGTGCAGTCGCTGCAACAAGCCGACCGATTGGCCCTCGCGAATGTCGGGTGGCAATGCCGAAGCATGGGCTGCAGCGGTTTTGGACTTGCTCTTCAAACTGTCTCCTCAGGGCCCGGGTGACCCGCAGGCATCCACGGGCAACGCGCCTGAATGCCCAACTGGCCCCAGCCCTCATGCCCCAGTTGCTCGAGCAGCTCGATGTTGCGCTCGTAGATGCTGGCAGCGTCGGGGTAGGCTTGCACTGCCCGATCGATGCTGTCCTCGCGCAACAGATGCAACACAGGATAGGGCGCGCGGTTGGTCAGGTTTTGCGGGTCATTCACATCGGTGTTGGCGAATTGGTACTTGGGATGAAAGTCTGCCACCTGCAACACCCCATCCAGTTCGCAACGCACCAGCAAGCGATCACACTCGCCCAAAAAATCATTGAAGTCCAGAAAGTCGGGCAAAGCCCAAGGCGCGATCAGGAGCGTGGTCTCCAACACCTGGGGGTCGGCCGAGGCCAGGTGAAGAAGCTCCTCTTCCAGCACCGCCAGGAGTGGCTCGGGTTCGCGTGCATCGGTGATGCGATAACGCAAGCGCTCATGCACAACCACCGCTTTGGCAAAGGGGCACAGATTGAGTCCGATAACCGCCTGCTCCAGCCAGTGCCGCACATCCTCTTGCACCAGGCGGGCCCAGGCCGGCAAAGGTTCAGAGGGGGTCAGAGCGAGTGAATTCATCCGTTCAATCATCGCACAGCCACCCCCATGCTCCAGCCAGTCCATGTTCTTAGGGTTGAGCGCGTCGCTGCAACTGCCCGAGCGCGCCGGCCAGGGTCCATCCGATCACACAAAAGCTGCCGGTGACGACCCAGGTCCATTGCCATCCACCACTGACAGAGGCCACCCATGCGACGATGGGCGGCCCGGTGAACTGACCCAGCGACGACCATTGCTGCAACCACCCAACCGTGGTGGACACCGTGTCCTCGCTGGGGGCCAGACGCACCGCGAGAGAAAACAGGGTGCCGGGAATCACGCCACCCATAGCAGAAAAAGCCACCACGCACAGAAACTGCCACTGCGCCGGCAACTGCCAGCCTTGCCACTGGGCAAACGCCAAAAATGCCCCCACCCCCATGGCGCCAAAGCCAAAGCGCAGCAAGGTCGACGCGGTCAAGCCCCGGGTCAACAAGCGGCCCGAAAAAACATTGCCCAGCATGTTGGCCGCTGCCACCACGGCGGTCAAAGTGCCGCCCGCGGCAATACCCAAGCCCATTTGCTCATACACCGAGGGCAAAAACCCAATGATGGCTAGCCACTGCGCCGAATAGACAGCAAAGGACAAGGCCACCAGCCAGGGGCCCCGGTGAGTCAGCACACGATGCAACCGCGGGTACCAACGCTGCGCAGGAGCAGAGGAACTCGGCGCAGGGTCGGGCGGCACACCGCGCCACACGAGCCAGCCACTGAGGGCTGACCACGCGCCCAAGCCCCACCACAGCCACGGCCAACCCGCCTGTTGCACCACCCATGGGGCCAGCAGCAAGGCCAGCGAGGTGCCTAAGGGCATGTAGGCACTCCAGTAGCCCATCATGCGCTGCAAGCGCTCGGGCTCAACCAGTCGGCGAATCAACGCAGGCGCGGGCATCGAAGCCATCAGGAAACCCAGACCCTCCAATCCGCGCAAGACCATCATCCACAGGCTGTCATGCACCCAGCCCCCCGCCAAACTGCTCAGGCTAAGCAACCCCACCCCGATGAGCACACAGCGCCGAAGGCCGATGCGGTCTGCCCCCAGACCCGCCACCACCCCCAGGGCCACGCCAGCCAGTTGCGCCATGGACAGGAGAAACCCGGCCTGGACCAGCGAGATATCCAGTTGCTCCCGCAACACCGGCAAGGTGGGGGGCAGTTTGCCGATATGCAGGGCCACGCTCACCCCCATCCAGATCACCCACCAGGCGGCCCAGGGGCTGGGCATGAGACGGGCTGTCATGTCCACACCTGCCGACCCGTGAGCCGAACGTGCTCACGAGCGGCAAAACGATCGGTCATGCCAGCGATGTAATCGGCCACCGCACGCGGCGTGTCATGGCGAGAGGCAAAGTCAGCGGGCATCTCCTTCGGTTGCGCCAGGTACGCATCAAACAAATCACGGACCACTTGACGGGCCTGGTCGGTCATTTGCATGACTTGCGGATGGCGATAAAGATGGCGAAAGAGAAAACGCTTGAGTTCGGTGGACTGCTCGCGCATGCCCGCGCTGAAACACACCAGCGGGGGCGCGGCGCGAACCTGGTCGAGACCGTTCACACGAGCTTGGCTGATGGCCTGACGCGTGGCATGGATGACGTCATAGACCTGATCGCTCAGCATGCGGCGAATGGTCTCGTAGAGCAAACGTCGCCCCTGCAAATCGGGGTACTCGGCCAAGGTTTGCTGCCGATAGCGATCCACCAGCGTGATGTCCTGCAACTGAGTGAGGGTCAATAAACCCGAACGCACGCCATCATCGATGTCGTGGGCGTTGTAGGCGATTTCGTCGGCAAGATTGCACAACTGAGCCTCCAGGCTGGGCTGCGTGTGGTCCAGAAAACGCTGTGCCACCCCCCCGGGCTCACGCAACTGCAAGGCCTCGGCGTTGCGGCGAGAGCAATGCTTCAGAACACCCTCGCGGGTCTCGAAAGTCAAATTCAAGCCATTGAAGGCCGGATAACGTTCCTCCAGCTCATCGACCACCCGCAGGCTTTGGAAGTTGTGCTCAAAGCCACCATGCGACTCCATGCATTCGTTCAAGACATCCTGCCCGGCATGACCGAAAGGCGTGTGCCCCAGATCGTGCGCCAGGGCGATGGCCTCGACCAAATCCTCATTCAGCCCCAAGGCCCTGGCCATCGAGCGGCCCAACTGCGCCACCTCCAACGAGTGGGTCAGGCGGGTGCGAAACAGGTCCCCCTCGTGGTTCAGAAACACCTGGGTCTTGTAGACCAGGCGACGAAAAGCCGTGGAATGAACGATGCGGTCACGGTCTCGCTGAAAGGCATTACGGGTGGGGGCTTCTGGCTCTGGGTGACGTCGCCCTTGGGTGAGGGCGGGATCGCAGGCATAGGGCGCCAGCACCTGCTCAGGGATCGGGAGCTGGCTGCCAACGGGTGGGTTCATGCCGCGCTCAGGCCCGGCAACTTTGTTCGATCACCTCGGCCACCAGTGCGTCGGGCGCACCTTGAACGATGGCTTTGCCAGGCTGGTCAATCAACACAAATCGAATATCACCGTCCTGTGCTTTTTTGTCGACCCGCATGTGTTCGAGGTAAGACTCCACGCCCAGATCGGGGCCGACCACGGGCAAACCGGCGCGGCGTGTCAGCTCGACCAAGCGCTCGACAAACGCGGCATCGACATGGCCCAGGCGTTGGGACAGCCGGGCCGCCATCAACATGCCGCAACCCACCGCCTCGCCATGCAACCACACCCCAAAGCCCAGGCCGGCCTCGATGGCATGGCCAAAGGTGTGCCCGAAGTTCAGGATGGCGCGCAGACCGGACTCGCGCTCATCGGCTCCGACAACCTGGGCCTTGATCTCGCAGCTGCGTTGCACCGCCCAGGACAGGGCCGCAGCATCCCGGCTCATCAGCGCCGACAGGTGGGCTTCTATCCAATCCAGAAATGCCATGTCGGCAATCGGTCCGTATTTGATGACTTCGGCCAAGCCAGCGCTGAGTTCACGCGCTGGCAAGGTTTGCAGTGTGTCCAAGTCGCAGACCACCCGCACCGGCTGGTAGAAGGCTCCGATCATGTTCTTGCCCAGCGGATGGTTGACCGCCGTCTTGCCCCCCACCGAAGAGTCGACCTGGGCCAGCAAGGTGGTGGGCACCTGGACAAAGGGGACACCACGCATGTAGCAGGCCGCGGCAAACCCGGTCATGTCCCCCACCACACCACCCCCCAGGGCAAACAGGACGGTCTTGCGGTCACACGCCTGGCCCAGCAGCAGGTCAAAAATGCAGTTGAGTGTTTCCCAGGTTTTGTGGGCTTCGCCGTCGGGCAAGCTGATTTGCAACACACGGGCGTAGTGCCCTTGCAAGGCACGCTCCAGACGGGCGGCATAGAGTGGCCCCACCACGTCGTTGGTCACGATCAAGGCCGTGGACGCGCGCGGCAAATCCGCCCAGGTAGACGGCTGGTCGAGCAAACCCGAACCGATCAGGATGGGATAGCTTCGATCGCCCAGGTCGATGTCGACTCGGGCCGTGGCGCTGGATGCAGAGGTCACCATGGGAATACCTGTTCAGGAGTGCCCGGAAGCAGGTGTGTCCGGGGAAAGTTCAAGATGCGAAAGAATGAGATGCACCAGCGCGCCCACGGTGGGACGACTGGTCTCGATGATGTGGTGAGCGGTCTCGCGGTACAGGGGGTCGCGCACGGCAAACAAGTCGCGCAACCGTGTCATGGGGTCGGCCACCTGCAACAAGGGGCGGGTCCGGTCATGGCGCAGACGCCGAAACACATCTTCCGGCGAGGAGCGCAGGTAAAACACACGGCCGCGCTGGTGCAGGCGCTCACGATTGATGGGGCGCAACACCGACCCGCCACCCGTGGCCAACACGCCGGTGTGCTGTTTCGATAACTCATCGAGCACTTCGGATTCGATGTCGCGAAAACGGTCCTCCCCTTCGCGCTCGAAATACTCGCGTATCGAGCAGCCCAGTCGCTCCTCGACAGCGTGATCTGAATCAACGAAAGGGATGTTCAGCCGTCGGGCCAGTTGTCGCCCCACAGTGGACTTGCCGCTCCCCGGCAACCCGACCAATACCAACACAAAATACCTTCCTAAGGTGCTGTTGCACGCTGGGGAAGCATTTTAGGGGTTAGGAAGACCAGCAACTCCTGCTTTTGCCGCTTGACCTGGCGATTGCCAAACAGATAACCCAGCAAGGGCAGACTGCCCAGGCCCGGCACGCGCGCCTGCTGCCCGGTGTCACTGGTCTCGTAAATGCCACCAATCACCACCGTTCCACCATCGTCGACCAACACTTGGGTGCTCAGGTGCTTGGTGTCGATGGCAAAACCCGCCGGCGTTAATTGGCCGACGCTGTCCTTGCTGAGGTCCACATCCAGGATGATGCCGCCCTCGGGGGTGATTTGCGGCGTCACCTCCAGCCGCAGGTTGGCCCTGCGAAATGAAATGGCGTGGGATCCGTTGCCTGTGTTGGCCTGGTAGGGCAGTTCGGTGCCTTGCTCAATGACGGCCTTGATTTGATCGGCCGTTACCACGCGTGGGTTGGACACAATGCGCCCCTGGCCTTCGGCCTCCAGGGCGGAGAGCTCAAAAGCAATCATGCGGGTACGGGCAGCGTTGAACAGAGAAAAGGCCAATGTGCCCGGGTCTTGTCCCACCAAGGGAGCGGCTGGCAGTTGCACCGCCTGACCACTGATGTCGGGCGTCTTGTCGGCTTGGCCTTCGATTTTTGTGTTGGCCACCGCTGTGGGCAAGCTGTTGCCACTTTGGCTGCGTTGCCCGGTCATGTCGATGGTGGCCAGGCGTGCCCCGAGCGAGCGGGCAAAACTGTCCCCAGCCTCGACAATGCGCGCCTCGATCATCACTTGGCGCAAGGGGACATCGATCTGCGCCAGCATGCGTTGCACCGCTTCCAGACGAGACGGAATGTCGGTCACAAAGAGCTGATTGGTGCGCGGCTCGGCCAAAGCGACACCACGGTGACTCAAAAATCGGGGGTGCCCATGGGACAGGGGTGTCATGGCGGCGGATCGCGCACCGAACAAGCCAGGGCCTGTCGCTCCCGGCCCTGGGCCCCAGGCTGGCGTACCCGGTCCGGTGGACGTTGTGCCTGTTGCGGTGGTGCCGTCTTGACCGGTCAAACCGCCAGCACCCAAGGCAGCGCTCATGGCGGCTATACCTCCCATGCCTCCCATGCCTCCCACACCAGCCCATCCTTGCCCGGACCAGGCACTTCCACCCATCGAGCCAGGACCAGAGCCGCTCCAACCCGCGCTGGTGGCTGGCGGAGCCAGCAAATGGGTCATGACATCGGCGGCCTTGGCATAGTTCAACTGAAACGATCGGGTCTGCAAGGGCTCGAGTTGTTGCAGTGCTGAGCGGTGTTCATGGTCCAGACGTTCCCGGTGGGCCATCTCGGTTCGCGGCGCCACCCAGATGACGCCTTCCTGGCGTCGTTGCCCCAAGCCCTTGGCCTGCAAAATCGTGTCCAGTGCCAGCTCCCAGGGCACGTCCTTGAGTCTCAGGGTGACCTGACCGGTCACGCTGTCAGAACTCACGATATTGGTCCCCGAGAAATCGGCAATGACGGCCAACGCGGCTCGCACATCAATGGCATGAAATTGCAAGGACATGAGCTTGGGGGAAGGGGTCACGCGCGCAGGGGTTTGGAGCGGTGCTGGGTCTGGGGTGGGATCTGCCCCGTCCTCTGCCAAGGTGGACCCCGGCCACACCCAGCAACTGCAGAGGAAGCTCATTTTGATCAGGCTCAGTAACAGGTCTGGTAGCCGGGCTCGCATCGTCTTGACGCTTCGACGGTTTAAATTTCGTGTTGTCATCGAGTGGTTCATGGACGCAAGCTCCCATCGGCCAGCATCAACAGGTGCTCGCGCTCTGCCCAACGCCCGTCGGCTTCACGAGCGCGTATCCGCAGGGTCAATCGTTGTGGATGAATGGACAACAGGCGCGCTCGCTCCAGCCCCACCCCCTCGCCTACGGCCAGCCGGTGTAAGCCAGCGTTCTCGCGCGCCGCAGTGACTGCTCCAGCATCACCGCTTCGATCAATGGCCACCAAAGCCTGCACTTGTCCATCGGTGGCCACGACACCCGCATGCCGCAGCTGCCGCACTGAAACCCGCGGCAAGACATGCCGAGCGTTAGAACGCCTAGCGTCGGCCCAGCCATCGCTGGCGATATCGACACCCGCCTGCAAGTCGTTGCCCGTCGCATCGGGGTCGCGCCAGGCCAGCGCCAAGTTTTGGCGCGCAAACGGATGGGGCAGACGCTTGGGATCTGCGTCGCCCAACAAGCGCACGAGACCCTCTGGTCTCGCCGGCCATGAAGCAGCCAGGCCAGTCTGCCACCCCCTCCAGCGCAATTCCAGCTTCCATTGCAACAAGGACTCCTCAGCCGGCGAATGATTCACCTCCACCGCCAACAACAGCACCTGGGGAAAAGTTCGAATCAGCCCCTGCAACAGAGCCAACCCCTGGGCATGGGTGGCAGCACCTTCCAATTGCCAAACGCCTCCTGCGACCAGCTCGTTATCGCTCGCCGAGCCGGATCTGGCGGCGCTGGGTGGCAAGGACCGACCATGCCAGCCTGACAAACGATGCTCGGTCAACAAGGCCTGCCAACGCACCAGCGCGCTGATGTCATCGTCAGCCACCGAGGGGTGGGCCGACTCCGCTTCGCTGGCTGTGTCGAAGGGAGCACCAGCCAACACGGGAGCCTGTTGCGTGGTTTCTGTCGGCCCATTCAACAACCAGCGACGATGCGCTTGCACCCAATGGTCATGGTGGTCTTGCGCTTGTCGCAAGGCCTGATGGGCCGGGACCACTGGCCAGGCCCACCCCAGGGTTCCAGCCAGAGTGGCGGGCACCACGAAGTGCGTGACCCGATGCCCTAACCAACGCTTCATTGCCCGTTCCCCTTCGTGGCCCAGGTCAGTTGCACCTCCATGCCCAGCACCGGCCAGGCGCGGCCGTCGGCCACGGTCGGCGCCTGGGGTTGCCATTGCACCTGTGGGGAACCACCCGGAGAAAATACGCTGGACCAACGCTCCATCCATTGGTGGATGGCAGCCGTATCGCTGGCCAGGCCGCGCAACTCGATGTGACGGGGCCGCAGCAACAGGTGCTGCCATTGCAGGCCTGGTGGCACAGTGGCTGACAGGGCCTGCAGGGTCTGAGCAAAGCGTTGGTTGTGGTCACGCTGCGCCTGACGCTGCCGGGCCTGGACCAGTTGCTTGTGTTGTTCCGCCTGTCGGGCTTGGTGTTGTTCGATCTGGGCTTGCAGCTGGCGCTGACTTTGCTCCAGAGGTTCCTGCTCGGCTTGCCACTGGGCCACCAGGCTTTGCCCCTCCTGCCAGCCCACCCAGGCCATCAGCGCCGCGCACAACAGCGGCAACGCCAGCAAGCGTGCACCCTGCCGAACCCAGCGCCGCCAAGGCGCCGGACGGTGGGTGCGCAAGTCGGGGCCGCTGGCCCAACCCCGGCGCGCCACGGCGCTGGCCAGAGCGTGGGGGTCTTGCACCGCATCGGCGACATGCCCCTCGACCAGGGCCTCTCGCCGCGCCCGCTGCGCAGCCTCCGAAGCCGGCTCGATGCCCTGCAAATCAAACCCTGCCTCCTGACACAGTTGTTCCAGCCACTGGACGGGGGTGCGCAAAACCACCCAGCAGGGCCGCCGCACATCCGGCGAAGAAGGCGATGCATCTGGCAGCGGTTGATAGGCCCACACCGAATCAGACCAGGGCCACGGAATGCGTTGCGCGATTTCATGCGCCGCCTGTTCTTGCCATTCCTCTTCAGTCACCGGCCCTGGCACATTGATCTGGTCGTGCCACAAGGCCTGGTCTGGCCAGGCGAAGACCAAGCGCTGACCATGGGCTGGCACATGATGGCGCAAGGCCTGCACAGCCAGACGCAAGGCGGGCACCGGGGTTTTTTCCAGGCCCGTCAAGGACAGCAGATCGGCCAGGTCCAAGGGCTGCGGCAGGGGTAAGTCCAGCCGCTGCAGAACCCGCCACTCGTGGGTGGAGACACGCGCCAGGCATGCCACCGTCCAACGATCGGCAGATGGCCAAACCCCCACGCAAGTGTCCAAGTGCGAGCCGCCCGGCCCATACGAACCCCATTGGCCCCACCCATGGGTGGCCCAGGACTCGGCAAGTGGCGCCAGCCAACGGCTGGAGCAGAAAAAATGTCTTGAATGGTCTGAAAAAGGGCGTGGCAAATAGCGCGAGAAATAGCGCAGCAAGGGGCGCGACAAAGGGCGAGCCAAAGGGCGCGACAAATGGTCAGGCGAAGGTTTCGAAGATCGGTTCATGGGTCAGATAGGATTGAAATGAGAACTTTGATACTATTCAAAACAGCTCCCCATGGGTATATTTCGCCGAGGCAGATCCTGGTAATTTTTTACAATCACGCATCACACTTTCAGCGCCTATTACCTGGCGCACCTTATGGCCTCCCGCAACCCACCCGAATCCCAACGCTCAGCGCCTGAGCGCGATGCCCACGACACGCGCTCCACCCTGGGCAGTCTGCTCGTGGGTTTTTTCAGCTGGAGCCTGGGTCTGCTGGCCGCTGGCCTGCTGGCCGGTGTGTTGTTGGTGGCGGTGGCCTTGGCCATGGCCTACCCGCAATTGCCCGACGTCTCCGACCTGGCCGATTACCGGCCCAAGTTGTCCATGCGCGTCTTCTCCGTCGAAGGCAAGCAGATCGGAGAGTTCGGGGAAGAGCGGCGCAACCTCACACCGTTCAAAGACATCCCGCAAGTGATGGTGGATGCGGTGCTCGCCATCGAGGACGCGCGCTTTTATCAACACGGAGGGCTGGATTACATCGGCCTGTTGCGCGCCAGTCTGGCCAACCTCGGGCGTGCCAAGAGCCAGGGCGCCTCCACCATCACCATGCAGGTGGCGCGCAATGTGTACCTCTCCTCCGAGAAAACCTTTACCCGCAAGATTTATGAAATCTTGCTGACCTTCAAGCTCGAGCATCTGCTGACCAAAGACCAAATCCTCGAGATCTACCTGAACCAGATTTACCTGGGTCAGCGCGCCTACGGCTTCGCCTCGGCAGCCGAAACTTATTTTGGCAAGCCCTTGCAAAAAATCAGCATTGCCGAGGCTGCCATGTTGGCCGGCCTGCCCAAAGCTCCCTCGGCGTACAACCCCATCAGCAACCCCAAGCGGGCACGCTCAAGGCAGCTCTACATCATCGAGCGCATGCTCGACAACGGATTCATCACCAAAGAGCAGGCCGAAGCAGCCAAACGTGAAGAACTGAAAATCCGCACCGCCGCCAACGTTCAACACACGCACGCCGAATACGTGGCCGAAATGGCGCGCCAGCTCATGTTCGCGCAGTACGGCCCCGAGATCTACACCCGTGGCCTGCACGTGCACACCACCATCCGCGCCGATGACCAGGAGGTGGCCTACCAAGCCCTGCGCCGTGGCATCCTGGATTACGAACTGCGTCAACATTACCGTGGCCCGGAAAAATTCATCAACCTGCCCACCAACCCGCAAGAGCTGGAGGATGTGATCGATGACGCGCTGATCGAGCAAGGCGACAAGGGCGATCTGCTGGCGGCGGTGGTGATTGAAGCCACGCCGCGCAAGGTACGTGTGGTGCGTCAGAACAGCGAGAACATCGAGATCACCGGCGACGGCCTCAAGCCCGTGCAATCGGGGTTGAGCGACAAAGCGCCGCCCAACATCAAGCTGCGCCCGGGTGCGTTGGTGCGCATCGTCAAAGGGGCCAAGGGTTGGGAAATCACACAACTGCCCGAGGTCGAGGGCGCCCTGGTGGCGATCGACCCTCGCGATGGCGCCATCCGCTCGCTGGTGGGGGGCTTTGACTTTGACAAAAACAAGTTCAACCATGTCACCCAGGCCTGGCGTCAACCTGGGTCCAGCTTCAAACCGTTCATCTATTCGGCCGCGCTGGAAAAAGGCTTTACCCCGTCAACCATCGTCAACGATGGTCCCTTGTTCTTTGACGCCAGCGTGACCGGCAGTCAGGCCTGGGAGCCGAAAAACTACGACGGCAAGTTCGAAGGTCCCATGACCTTGCGAACCGGTCTGGCCAAATCCAAGAACATGGTCTCGATCCGGGTGCTGCAATCGGTGGGCGCCCCCTTCGCGCAACAATGGGTGTCTCGCTTCGGGTTTGATGCCGAGCGGCACCCGCCCTACCTCACCATGGCCCTTGGGGCCGGCTCGGTCACGCCCTTGCAAATGGCGGTGGGTTATTCGGTCTTTGCCAACGGGGGTTATCGCGTCAACCCCTACCTCATCACCAAAGTGACCGACGCCATGGGCAAAGTGCTGTCCCAGTACACCCCCATTGAGCAGGAGGAATCGGCCCGGGCCATCGAGCCGCGCAATGCCTTCCTCATGACCAGCTTGCTGCAGGAGGTGACCCGCTCTGGCACAGCGGCCAAGGCACAAGCCACCTTGAAACGGCCCGACCTGTATGGCAAGACCGGCACCACCAACGATTCCATGGACGCCTGGTTTGCCGGCTACCAACCCACGCTGACTGCCGTCACCTGGATTGGTTACGACACGCCTCGCAAACTCGGCGAGCGCGAGACCGGCGGTGGCCTGAGCCTTCCGGTGTGGATCAGCTACATGCAACATGCCCTGCAAGGGGTGCCTGTGCAAGAGCCCACTGTGCCTGCCGGAATCATCAACGAAGGCGGTGAGTGGTACTACCGTGAGTTCCCGCGCAGCAGTGGCGTCACCAGCCTGGGACTGGAGGGCAAGTCTGCCACCAACGAAATGCCCGCCGCCGACGAGAAACGCAAGATTCTCGATCTGTTCAAAAACTGATACACGTGCCTGCGTTCATCGTGGGCGCACGCGATACTCAAAGCGCCGTCCACCATGGTTGTCCCACCATGCGACGCCCACCGCCTCAGGCCTGAAAACTCAGCGCCAGGCCCGACTGAGCACTCGCATCGCGGCTGAGCTGCGCCCAAAACTCGCCTTGGCCCTTGGTGTCGGCCCATTGCTGGCCATCAAAGCGAAAGTGATAGCCCCCCGAACGTGCGGCCAGCCACACTTCCTGCAAAGGCTTTTGCAAATTGACGATGATCTGACTGCGGTTGCGAAAGGTCAAGGTGATCATGCCGCCCACGCGCTGGTTGTCGATGTCGGCATCGGTGTCGTCGTTGATGCGGTCGCACTGCTGCTCAAGGGCGCCCAGCAAAGCCTCGGCGCGGTCCAGGAATTCAAGATCGGTCATGCGTTTTCTCGGGAGGTGAGCGGGGCGCGCGACAAAGGGGTCGCAGATGGCGCCATTGGCTCAAGGGGGCTGGATACAATTTCCAGATGAACGCGCGAATTCTAGTCACGACCCTTGCCCTTGTCGTGGGCATGGCCTCGGGGCTGACCGGCTGCGGACAGCGTGGTCCCCTGTACCTGCCCACCGAACCCGCGGCTCAGGACCGTGCCACCCTGCCCCAGATCCTCACGCCCACATTGCCCTCGCGCAAGACAGACACCCCACCATGACCACCCATCCCCTGCCCGGCGCTCCTTTTCTGGCCTACCGAGAGGGCGAACTCTTTCTCGAAGACGTGCGCCTGTCCGATCTGGCGCGCCGCCACGGCACGCCCTTGTTCGTGTATTCCAAAGCCTCCATGTTGGCGGCTCTGGAGGCCTATCGGCGGGGCTTTGCCGGTCGCCAGGCCCATGTGCACTATGCCATGAAGGCCAACAGCTCGCTGGCCATCCTGCAGGTGTTTGCGCAGGCGGGATGCGGCTTTGACATCGTCTCAGCCGGAGAACTCGAACGCGTCATCGCCGCTGGTGGCGATCCGTCCAAGGTTATTTTTTCGGGGGTGGGCAAGACCCGCGCCGAGATGCGCCAGGCCTTGCGGGCTGGCATCGAGTGCTTCAACGTCGAGAGCGAGGCCGAGCTGGATGTGCTCAACGCCGTGGCCGTGGAAGAAAACCTGCGTGCCGCGGTGAGCCTGCGTGTGAACCCCAACGTCGATGCACAAACGCACCCCTACATTTCGACCGGCCTCAAAGGCAACAAGTTCGGCATCGCCCATGAGCGCGCGGTCGAGGTCTACCGCCGTGCGGCCGCCTTGCCTGGCCTGGAGGTGGTCGGCATCGACTGCCACATCGGTTCACAAATCACCAGCATGGGGCCTTATCTGGACGCGCTCGACCGGGTGCTTGACCTGGTCGAAGCCATTGAAGCCGCCGGCATGCCTTTGAAGCACATCGACTTTGGCGGTGGGCTTGGCATTGACTATCACGGCGACACACCGCCCGCCGCCGATGCCCTGTGGCGCACGCTGTTGCAAAAGCTCGATGCCCGCGGCCACGGCCACCGAACCCTGATGATCGAGCCAGGGCGATCACTGGTCGGCAACGCCGGAGTCTGCCTGACCGAGGTGCAGTACCTCAAGCCCGGTGAACTCAAAAACTTCTGCATCGTCGATGCGGCCATGAACGACCTGCCGCGACCGGCCATGTACGAGGCCTATCACCAGATCGTTGAGCTCGACGCTCAAGCCGCAGCCGCGCAAGAAGCGCTGACCTGCGACGTCGTGGGCCCCGTGTGTGAAAGTGGCGACTGGTTGGGCCGCGACCGTGATTTGCGGGTGAAGGCGGGCGATCTGCTGGCGGTGCTGTCGGCCGGTGCTTATTGCATGAGCATGGCCAGCAACTACAACACGCGCGGCCGTGCCGCCGAAATCATGGTTGATGGCCAGCAGGCGCAGCTCATTCGTCAGCGCGAATCGAACGCCGATCAGATGCGGCACGAGCGCTTGCTCTGAGCCATCGCTGCAGTCGCCAGGCCAGCAACACGCCCAGCACCACGGCGTAGATCGCCACCTCGGCAAAATTTTGTTTGCCCGCACGCATCCAGTAGAAGTGCAGGATGGACAAACCAGCCACCGCATAAACACAGCGGTGCAGGGCTTGCCAGCGGCGCGCGCCCAAGCGGCGAACCGCCCCGTTCCACGACGTGGCCGCCAACAACAACAGCAAGAACGTGGCCGCAAACCCCACCAGGATGAATGGCCGCTTCACGATGTCGAGCGCCATGTCCCCCCACTCCAAGCCCATGTCCAACCAACCGTAGCACAGGGCATGCAACAAGGCATAGGCAAACACGTTCAGGCCCAGGATGCGCCGCAGCCGCGCCAAAGCAGGAGTAGCTGTCCACACCCGCAGCGGCGTCAGCGCCAACGCCAAGCACAACGCACGCAAGGTCCAGTCGCCAGTGCCGCGAATCAAGGCTTCAGCGGGGTTGGGGCCCAGGCGATCCAGCACGGCCCACAGCAGCAACTGCCAGGCCGGCAAGCTCAACAGCACCACCAGCGTCGGCTTCACCGCCGGGTGCAACAGCCAGTGCCGTGAAGGGGAAGCAGGCATGGGCCCTCCCGTGGGTGTGCGGGAAGGGGGCATGGGCTCAGTAGTTCTTGCGCAAGTCCATGCCCGCGTACAACTGCCCCACCTGGGCTTCGTAGCCGTTGAACATCAGCGTCTTACGCTTCTTGGACAACAACCCATCCTCGCCCAGCCGCCGCTCGGTGGCCTGACTCCAGCGTGGATGGTCCACCAGCGGGTTCACGTTGGAATAAAAACCGTACTCGTTGGCAGCGGCCTTGTTCCAGGCGGTGCTGGGTTGCTTCTCGGTGAAGCGAATTTTGACCAGGCTCTTGGCATTCTTGAACCCATACTTCCAAGGCACGACCAAACGCACCGGCGCGCCGTTTTGGTTGGGCAGCACCTCGCCATACATGCCAAAGGTCAGCAAGGTCAGCGGATGCATGGCCTCATCCATGCGCAGGCCCTCCACATACGGCCATTCGAGCACACGCGAGCCGACAAAAGGCATCGTCTTGGGGTCGGCCAGGGTGACGAACTCGATGAATTTGGCACTGCCCTGGGGTTCGACCTTTTTGATCAATTCGGACAGCGAGTAACCGACCCAGGGAACGACCATGGACCAACCCTCGACGCAGCGCATGCGGTAAATACGCTCCTCCATGGGGCTGAGTTTGAGTAAATCCTCCAGGGCCCATCGCCCCGGCTTCTTGACCAAGCCTTCGATCTCAACCGACCAGGGCTGGGTCTTGAGGGTGTGGGCGTTGCGCGCCGGGTCGGACTTGTCGGTGCCGAATTCGTAGAAATTGTTGTAGGTGCTGGCATCTTCGTAGGAGGTGATTTTTTCCATCACCGCCGCGCCACTGACCGAGGACTTGGCGCCAGGCAACGGCGCCAACTTGCCCGGGCGTGCCATCTGGGCACGGGCATCACGGGCCGCCCAGGCTGCCAGACTGGCCCCAGCCACCCCCGTGGCCAGGGTTTGCAACAGGCGTCGGCGGTCGCGGTAAACAGCCTCGGGGGTGATGTCACTGCTGACCGGATGCACCTTGCCATCCTGGCGGGTCTTGAGAATCATGATGCGGCCCCTCAATGGAGAGTCAAAACCGCATTGTCCGGTGAATGCCGCAGGAACGCGGTGGACAGAAAACAAAACACCCGGACCAGCCGGGTGTTTGGACAAGAGCAGGGGTCAGTTCAACGCAAACCGGAGATGTAGTCGGCCACTGCGCGAATTTCGCGGTCGTTGAGCTTGGAGGCCACCTGGGTCATCTGCAAGCTGTTTTTGCGCACACCGTCACGGAAGCCGGTCAACTGTGACACGGTGTAGTCGGCATGCTGACCCGACAGGCGGGGGTACTGGGCGGGAATGCCAGCACCATTGGGGCTGTGACAGCCCGAGCAAGCGGCGATGTTGCGGTCGGCAACGCCGCCACGGTAAATGCGCTCACCCAGAGCCACGAGCTCTTTGTCCTTGGCGAAGCCGGGCTTGGCTTTCTTGGACGCCAACCAGGCCGCGATGTTGCGCATGTCGTCGTCCGACAGGGCAGCCACCATGCCACTCATGATGGCATTGGCCCGCTTGCCGGATTTGAACTCCTGCAGCTGCTTGACCAAGTACTCGGGGTGCTGTTGGGCCAGCTTGGGGTTGGCAGGGGTCCCGGAATTGCCATCTGCACCGTGGCAGGCAGCGCAGACGGCGCCGTAGCTGGCTTCGCCTTTGGCGAGGTCAGGCTTGGCAGCCGCCTTGGGCTCGGAGGCCTGCACCGACAGGGCGGGAAGGGCCAGGGTGGCAGCGATCAGCAAAGAGGCAAACAGCTTCATGGCAATGGAATGTTGGTCCGCAAAACCATGGGATTCTACAATGATGGTTCTGGGGTCTCCCTGACGCCAAACCAACAGCACCCCAATATGTCCTCCAATCCCGATCCGGCCGCAGGCCAAACACCGGTCCAGCCGGCCCAAGTGGCCATTGCCGACCCCGCCAAACACGCCTTGGGTTGGATGCATACCGCCCGTTTCCTCACCACCGCGGCCCAATTGCACCATTTGCCGGCCTACGAGTTGCCGGAAATCGCCTTTGTCGGGCGCTCGAATGCTGGCAAATCCACTTGCATCAACATCCTGACCCAGCAAAAACGGCTGGCCTTTGCCTCGAAAACACCGGGTCGCACCCAGCACATCAACCTCTTCGCCCTGGGTCGCCAGGGGCAGACCGACGCCGTGCTGGCCGATCTGCCTGGCTATGGGTACGCAGCCGTGCCCAAGCAAGACAAAATCCGCTGGCAGCAGGTGATGGCCAACTACCTGGTCAGCCGCCCCAACCTGAAGGGCATCGTGCTGTTGTGCGACCCGCGCCACGGCCTGACCGAGCTGGACGAAACCTTGCTGGAGGTCATCCGCCCCCGCGTGGAAGAGGGCCTCAAATTCACCCTGTTGCTGACCAAGGCCGACAAACTCAACAAGACCGAGGCGGCCAAAGCCCTGTCCATCGCCCGCCTGCAAGCTGGCGGGGGCACCGTGCAGTTGTTCTCGGCGCTCAAGAAACAAGGCGTGGACACCCTGGCTCTGCAGTTGTGGAATTGGACCCATGATCCAGCACCTGCGCCATGAATTGCCTCACGGCATCACCCTGCAATGCCGGGTGAGCGGTGAGCCCGGGCGACCGGTGCTGATGTTCGTGCATGGTTTCCCGGAAGGGGCCTTCGTCTGGGACGATTTGCTGGAACACTTCGCCCAACCCGAGCACGGCGGCTATCGGTGTGTGGCCCCCAATTTGCGAGGCTACGAGCGCTCCAGCGCACCGACCGAGGTCGAGGCCTATCGGCCCAAACACCTGGTGCAAGACCTGGTGGCGCTGGCGCAACGTGAATCCCCAGCTCACCCTCTGGCCGCCTTGGTGGCCCATGACTGGGGTGGCGCGCTGGCCTGGAATCTGGCCAATCAGCAGCCGCAGTTGCTGCAAGCCCTGGTCATTGCCAACGCCCCCCACCCCGGCACTTTTTTGCGCGAACTGCAGCACAACCCGGCACAGCGTGACGCCAGCGCCTACATGAACTTTCTCATCCGCCCGGATGCCGCAGCCTTGCTGCGCGAGGATGGATTCCGCCGCCTGTGGGGGTTTTTCACCGGCATGAGCGCCGACCCGACGGCCCAGGCCTGGCTGGACGAAGCCACCCGCGCGCGCTACGAGGCGTTGTGGTCCATGGGCCTGGAAGGGGGCCTGAATTTCTACCGCGCCTCCCCGCTGCGCCCCGCCTCAGGCCCCGACGCGAGCGGGCCTGCCCTCAGCCTGCCGCGCGAGCTGTTGACCATCACGGTTCCAACCTTGGTGCTGTGGGGCATGCAAGACAAGGCCCTGCTGCCCGGCCTGATCGATGGCCTGGAAGACTATGTGCCCCATTTGCGCCTGCACCGCCTGGCGCAAGCCACGCACTGGCTGATTCACGAGCAACCCGATCAGGTCAAAGACCAGCTGAGCGCTTTCCTGGCCATCAACGCCGGTACACCCCCGGCTCGCCAGGCGGGCGGGTCTTGAAGCGCTGGTGCACCCAGTAGTACTGCGTGGGCATGGCGTCGATGAGTTGTTCCAGTCGACGGTTCATGTCGGCGGTATCCGCCTGCACATCGCCACTGGGGAAATTTTCCCAGGCGGGCAGCACCTGCACCTCGTAGCCCTGGGCAGTCAGGCGGCTGATCACTGGCACGACCCGGGCGCGTCCCAGCTGCGCGAAGCGTGACAGCGACGGGACCGTGGCCGCCATCACGCCGTAAAAAGGCACGAAGATAGATTCCTCGGCCCCAAAGTTCATGTCGGGCAGCAAATACAAGGCCTCACCCTGACGCAAGGAGCTCACCAGGGTCTTGACCCCATCTTCACGGCGAAACAGGCGCACCTGGCCAAAGCGGCTGCGGCCCTGCGCCACCCAGCGGTCCACCACCGGGTTGGACTGCGGCGTGTAAATGGTGGTGAGGGCGCGGTGCAAGGCCAGGCTGAGGGCTGTCCAACCCACGTCCAGCCCAACAAAATGCGGCGCGAAAATGACCACCGGTTGTTGACTGTCTTGCAGCAAGGACAGATCGCCCACCAACCGCACCCTGCGCTGCACCTGCGAGGCCGAGCCATGCCACAACCAGCTGCGGTCCAGCCAGGCCTGGGCAAACACCCGAAAATGGTCGCGCACCGCCTGACGACGTTGCGCCTCGCTCCAGTGGGGGAAGCACAGCTGCAGATTGGTCCGCGCAACCCGGCGGCGACGACCCACCAACGCATGCAACACAACGCCCAGCACAGCCCCCAGGGCCCTGAGCACCGGCAGCGGCAACCACCTCAGCGCGCGCATCAAGACAATGCCCAACTGACTCATGGCTCAGGCTTCCTGGCGCGGTTGTTTGGCCCGCGCATAGCCCCACAGATACTGGCCGGGGTGTGCACGCACCATGGACTCGACCGCCTGGTTCAGCGCGGCAGCCAGGTTTTCCATCGGCACCTGCGGGTCTGGCGGCAAGGGCGGGTCCATCGGCCGCATATGCATCGTGAAGCGCCCGCCCGCACGGCGCTCGCACCAGGTCAGCAGCACCAGGGCACCGGTTTGTTGCACCAGGCGTGGCAGCAAGGTCATGGTGTAGACCTCGCGCCCCATCCAGGGCGCCCAAACACCTTGCCCCTGCGGCGGCACCTGATCTGGCAACACCGCCGTGTAACCGCCCGCGCGCAAGGTGCGCACCAGCTTGCGAATACCCGCCACCGAGGTGGGCGCGGTCTCCAGCCCGGGGCGGGACCTGGAGTGCATGACCAGGGGCTGCAACCAGGCTTTGCGGGGTGGGCGAAACATGGCCACCAAGGGGCCGTAACGGGCGCTGAAACGCTCGGCAATGGCCTGAGCGCCGATTTCCCAGCAGCCCAGGTGCGGGGAAGTGATGATCACACCGCGCCCGGCCCGAACCGCTGCTTCGAAGTGCTCGGCCCCATCCCAGTCGACGCAGTCCAGCACTCCTTGGTGGTGGGGCCGCATCCACAACCAGGGCAATTCGGCCACCATCCGGCCGGCCGCAGCGACGGCGGCGCGCCCTTCGGACCAGGGCACACCAGCGGCATCCAGGTTGTCGCGGAACTGCCGCCGGTAAGACGGCGACACCAGCCACACCACCCAGCCCAGGGCGGCGCCGAGCGCCTGCATCCAGGTCAGTGGCAGTCGGGCCAGAGAGCGAAAAACAAAGGCGATCAACATGCAATCCAGAAGAGGGCAAACCGCAGGCGTGAACCGTGTGGCTGAAGGCCAACACACCGCAGGGCCAGCCGCAAATTCGATACAATTGCGATTGTCGCCGAGTTAATGAAGCAACTTGCAGGGCGACACCGCAGGGCAACCTGCGCGGCGGGGCCTGGTGCCTCGTCCCACTGCTAAAGCGTTGGCAACGCTCCATTCCGGGGTGGCAACGCGACCACCTACTTGAATGGAGTTTTTTAATGTCCAACGACTATCTCTTCACCTCGGAATCGGTGTCCGAAGGGCACCCCGACAAGGTTGCCGACCAAATCTCTGACGCCATCCTGGACGCCATCTTTGCCCAGGACCCGCGCAGCCGCGTGGCCGCTGAAACCCTGTGCAACACCGGCTTGGTGGTGCTGGCCGGCGAGATCACCACCAACGCGCACGTGGACTACATCCAGGTGGCACGCGACACCATCAAGCGCATCGGTTACGACAACACCGAATATGGCATCGACTACAAGGGCTGCGCGGTCATGGTCTGCTATGACAAGCAGTCCAACGACATCGCCCAAGGTGTGGACCACGCCTCGGACGATCACCTCAACACCGGTGCCGGCGACCAGGGCCTGATGTTTGGCTACGCCTGCAGCGAAACCCCCGAGCTCATGCCTGCGCCCATTTACTACGCGCACCGCCTGGTCGAGCGTCAGGCCCAACTGCGCAAGGACGGCCGTCTGCCCTTCCTGCGCCCTGACGCCAAAAGCCAGGTCACCCTGCGCTACGTCAACGGCAAGCCGCACAGCATCGACACCGTGGTGTTGTCCAGCCAGCACGCCCCTGAAATGAGCCTGGGTGACAAAATGAAGCCCGAGTTCTACGAGGCCGTGCGGGAAGAAATCATCAAACCGGTGCTGCCCAAGGAATGGCTGACCGCCGACACCAAGTACCTCATCAACCCGACCGGTCGCTTTGTCATCGGCGGACCCCAGGGTGACTGCGGTCTGACCGGCCGCAAGATCATCGTTGACACCTACGGCGGCGCTTGCCCCCACGGTGGCGGTGCGTTCTCGGGTAAAGATCCGACCAAGGTGGACCGTTCGGCCGCCTACGCCGCCCGCTACGTGGCCAAGAACGTGGTCGCGGCCGGCCTGGCCACGCAGTGCCAGATCCAGGTAGCCTATGCCATCGGGGTGGCCCGTCCGATGAACATCACGGTCAACACCCACGGCACCGGCAAGATCTCTGACGAGAAAGTTGCAGCTCTGGTGGCCGAGCACTTCGACCTGCGCCCCAAAGGCATCATCCAAATGCTGGATCTGCTGCGCCCCGTCTACCAAAAGACCGCCGCTTACGGCCACTTTGGCCGTGAAGAGCCCGAATTCAGCTGGGAGCGCACCGACAAGGCGGCAGCACTCAAAGCGGCTGCGGGCCTGTAAAGCGCCCTTTTTAAGAGCCCTTTACAAGCGCCCTTCAGAGGCGGAGAAAATTAAGGGTTTTCCCTAGTCATCTTGAAACCCGTTCAAGATGACTTATCATTAGCACTCGGTGGAGATGAGTGCTAACAGCATCCCATCCCTTCGTTTGAACCGATGCCCGCTCCGTGGCGGGCATCCCTCTTGTCCAACTTTGAACATCCTTTTGGGAGATGCAATGAAACTTCGTCCTCTTCACGATCGCGTGATCGTCAAGCGCATCGACAGCGAAACCAAGACCGCCTCTGGCATCGTCATCCCCGACGCCGCCGCCGAGAAGCCCGACCAGGGTGAGATCCTGGCCGTTGGCCCGGGCAAGAAAAACGACAAGGGCGAGCTGTCCCCCGTGGGCGTCAAGGTCGGTGACCGCGTCCTGTTCGGCAAGTACAGCGGCCAGACCGTCAAGGTCGATGGCGAGGAACTCCTCGTCATGAAAGAAGAAGACCTGTTCGCAGTCGTCGAGAAGTAATCAGCGATAACCCGTATTCAAGGAGCTATACAAATGGCAGCAAAAGACGTGATTTTCGGCGGCGAAGCCCGCGCCCGCATGGTTGAGGGTGTGAACATCCTGGCCAACGCCGTCAAAGTGACCCTGGGCCCCAAAGGCCGCAATGTGGTGCTCGAGCGCTCGTTCGGCGCCCCCACCGTCACCAAGGACGGTGTTTCGGTCGCGAAGGAAATCGAGCTGAAGGACAAGCTCCAGAACATGGGCGCGCAGATGGTCAAGGAAGTTGCTTCCAAGACCAGCGACAACGCCGGTGACGGCACCACCACCGCCACCGTGCTGGCCCAGTCGATCGTGCGCGAAGGCATGAAGTTCGTTGCCGCCGGCATGAACCCGATGGACCTGAAGCGCGGCATCGACAAGGCGGTCATCGCCCTGGTCGAGCAGCTCAAGAAGCAGTCCAAGCCGACGACCACGAGCAAGGAAATTGCCCAGG
>JACCDW010765276.1_pt1 | contig 54499 bp, 36 predicted proteins | sample 7449781 | NCBI WGS metagenome assembly JACCDW01 (sample SAMN15323449, study PRJNA562643) | freshwater metagenome | isolation source: river surface water | place: USA:Blue River Watershed | collected 2017-08-18
ATAAAATTAGAATACTATGGCTTCCTTAAAAGAAGTAAGAAATAGAATTGTATCCGTTAACTCGACGCAACAAATCACCAAAGCCATGAAAATGGTTTCGGCGGCTAAGTTGCGTCGTGCGCAGGATGCTATCCACCAAATGCGCCCTTACGCTAAGAAATTAGCGGAAATGATTGCAACAGTTTCAGCTCAAACAGAAGCTGGAGCAGAAAATCCTTTTACAGAGGTGCGTGAAATCAAACGTGCATTAATCATTGTAGTAACTTCGGATCGTGGACTTTGCGGCGCATTCAATGCAAACGTAGGAAAAGCGACGATGGCTTTGGTACAAGAGAAATATGCCGACTTGCACGCAGCTGGTCAAGTGGAGATTTTATCATTAGGTAAAAAAGGTGCTGAATATTTATCTCGTCGGGGATACAACGTGAACGAAGCCCATACGGACATCTTCACGCGTTTGAACTTTAACAACGTTCGTGAAATTGGTGATGCCGTTTTGACATCATTCACGGAAAAGAAATTTGATGTGGTAGAAGTGATCTTCAACTACTCAAAGAATGTTGCGACGCAGATTATTCAAACTGAACAATTGCTTCCTTTGGTAGCCGCAGAATCTGGCGAAAAAGCAAGTGCTGTGGATTACATCTTTGAGCCTTCTGAAGAGCAAATCATTTCGGAATTAATTCCTAAGTCTATCAAGTTATCTATTTTCCGTGCTTTATTGGAGTCCAATTCATCTGAACATGGCGCTCGTATGACAGCGATGGATAAGGCAACTGACAATGCGGGGGAATTAATCAAGGCATTGAAATTAGAATATAACCGTTCACGCCAAGCAGCTATTACGAAGGAAATCCTTGAGATCGTAGGAGGTGCGGAAGCTTTATCAGCCTAAAATAAGATGAAAAAAGTATTGATTTTGTGCTTGCTTGCGGTCAATGTATTCGCACAAGGTATTAAAACTCCTGCGCCAAGTCCCGGACAAAGCATCAAGCAAGACTTTTCTTTATCTTCCGTTGAAGTCAAATATTCCCGTCCTGTTATTAAAGGGCGTAAGATATTTGGGGATGTGGTTCCTTTCGGAAAATTATGGCGTACGGGTGCGAATGCACCTACAAGCATTACATTCGGGGAAGATGTTAAAATTGCAGGCCAGCCATTGAAAGCAGGTACTTACCAATTGATGACGATTCCTTCTCAGTTTTCTTGGGAAATCATCTTCAACAAAGGAACGAATGGCGTGTTTAATTACAATCCAGCTGAGGATGTTTTAAAGGTGAAGTTGGCAACAACAACCCTAGCTCAATCAGTTGAATCATTTTCAATTCAGTTTGCGAATGTGATTGCCAATAAAATGGATATGGTGATTTCTTGGGAGAAGGTAGCTGTTTCGGTTCCGATTGAAACTGAAATAGATTCGAAAATTGCCGCATCCATTGAAAAAGCAATGGCAGCAGATACAAGACCTTATTTTGAATCCGCTTCGTATTATTTTGAGACGGGCCGTGATTTAAAAAAAGCCTTGGAATGGGTTGGTAAAGCAGTAGAAGCAAATCCATCTGCTTATTGGATCTTGCATTTACAAGCAAAAATTCAGGCGAAGTTGGGCGATAAAGCAGCTGCTAAGGCAAGTGCTGAGAAATCAATCACTTTAGCCAAAGAAGGAAAGAACGAAGATTATGTGACCTTGAATCTTAAATTGATTCAAAGTTTATAAATTGAACTAAATTCGCATGAAAAGCCTTTCTTAACAGGAAGGCTTTTTTTAGCATTAGATATGAAGGAAGAATTAGGATTTAGTACGGGAGAAGAACAAGAAACAGCGGTACTCGTTGCGGTGACAACGCAGAAACAAAATGCGGCACAAACGGCAGAGTATTTGGCAGAATTAGCCTTCTTAGCATCCACTTCAGGGGTGGTAACTTTGGCAAGTTTTACTCAAAACTTGGCCAAACCGGACAATCGTACCTATGTGGGTAAAGGGAAGTTGGATGACATCATTGCCTATGTCATTGCCAAAGACGTGGACATCATCATTTTTGATGATGACTTAAGTCCATCTCAAGTGCGTAACATCGAATTAACTATTTCCTTATTAGGCAAAGAGATCAAAGTGTTAGATCGAAGTTTACTCATCTTAAATATCTTTGCTCAACGTGCTCAGACGGTTCAGGCTCGAACACAAGTTGAGCTTGCCCAATACCAATATATGTTGCCACGTTTAACACGTATGTGGTCTCACCTTTCCAAACAACGGGGCGGTGTAGGTATGCGTGGTCCAGGTGAAAAAGAATTAGAGACTGACCGACGGATTGCCAATGATCGTATTGCGTTCTTAAAGGACAAATTAACGGCCATCGATAAGCAGTCGTATACCCAACGGAAACACCGGGATCGTATGGTTCGAGTTTCCTTGGTGGGATATACGAATGTGGGTAAGTCGACTTTGATGAAGAAATTGGCGAAGGCAGAAGTCTTTGCGGAGAATAAATTATTTGCGACCGTTGATTCGACCGTACGTAAAGTTGTTTGGGATGGAATTCCTTTTTTATTAACGGATACAGTAGGATTTATTCGCAAGCTCCCTACCCTCTTAATTGAGTCATTTAAATCGACCTTGGATGAGGTGCGCGAAGCAGATGTGTTATTGCACGTTGTGGATATTTCGCATCCCAATTTTGAGGAGCAAATTGAAGTAGTTCAAGGGATCTTAAACGAAATGGGTGCGGGTGATAAGCCAACGATTTTGGTATTCAATAAGATAGATCTTTACAACGTGGAAGATGTTTTCTTTGAAGGCGCAGCGGTGGATGAAGATGGGAATCCGGAATTGACCAAAATGGAACGCGTGACGCGTTTCTTAAAACAATCACACTGGCAAACGAACACACCCAAAACCGTATTTATTTCAGCGGAACAACGCTCAAATTTAGCGGAACTGCGGGAGATGGTGATGGATATCATTAAAGAAAAACACTTTCAAATTTTCCCGAATTGGTTGGACACCAACCACTTGATGGGATATAATGATGGGGTGATACCGGAGGAGAGTTAAGAGTTAGAGGTGAAATTTGTCAATTTAATGTTAAATTGAAAACCACATTTATATACCTCATTTATGAAAGTCGGAGATCGTTTTTTATCAAGCGAATATTTCAAGCTCGGTAAATCAAATCAATTTATCGATTGGTTTATCAAATTATGCTTTTCCAAAAAAATCAAAAAAGGAGAATTCTTACTAATTGAGGGCGACAAATGCGATAAGATCTATTACGTAGAGAAAGGCCTCATTCGCATCTTTAGAACTGAAGAATCAAAAGAAATCACAACATGGTTTGCGAAGGAAGGCGATTTCTTGACTAACGCAAACAGCTTCCATTTTGACAAACCTTCAAAAGAAAATTTTGAGGCCTTGGAGGATTGCGTCGTTTATGGGACAGATCGGTCAACCTATCGTTTTCTGATCGAGAAATCTTCAAATTTTGCCTTGTTTTCCGTCCATGAATTATTTTACAATCTATGCGAATTTGAGAATCAATGTGAATTTTTAAGAACATTATCAGCCAATGAACGCATAGATTACATTAGTAAAAATTATCCTTATTTATTGACACGTGTAAAGAATAAATATTTGTCATCATTTTTGAATATAGAAACTACATATCTTTCAAAATTATTAACAAACAAAAAAACCTCAAATTAAAAATTTAAGGTTTTGGTTACTCCGTGTTCTATATAAATTCCATTACGAAATTATCGTCAAATCTAATTGTAATTCAATTCATGTAACTTGTAATTTTACAAGTTTTACTAATTGTTTCACCCCCAATAATTGCATGAGTTTAGTATCTTTACGCACCGTTTTATTGGCGCTGTAGTTCAACGGATAGAATAGGCGTTTCCTAAACGCTAGATGCGGGTTCGATTCCCGCCGGGGCCACACAAAATAGACATTGGTCGTTGGACTTTAGACTTTAGACGTTGGACTTTAGACGATGGACCGCTTGATACGGGCTAGAAAAATCAACCTAATTATTGTAGAGACGCGACACTTCGCGTCTTAATCTCCAGACTGAAGTCTGGGGTTATTAAAATTTAACCCCAGGTTTTAACCTGGGGCATAGTCGCAGAACATCAAATCCCCTACCGGGAACAAAAACCCTTTCATTTCGGTTAAACCACAGAAAACATCTTGATTTGAATTACAAACACCACATATACTTTCATCCCACAGACTTACCGCTATCTTGGGACTCCATTGCCCAATCGAGCATTTTCTTACAAAAAGAATACCTAACAGCTTTAATATCATCTGAACCTGCCAATGTCAAAAATCTATTTGTTGGTATTTTTCAAGATGAGCTCATGGTTGCTGTCGCGTTGATCCAACAAATCGACTTGAATCAATTAGCGACTTTTGGCACACGTGATCATGGAATAAAAATTAAATTGAGGGATTTCTTATTCAAAAACTTTGCCGGCAAATTAACGATTGTTGGTAATAACATGTTGACCGGCCAACACGCCATCGCTTGTACAGAAGGAACTAATCCCAGTGTGATTTTGGCATATCTAAAAAGACAGGTTTTACCCGAATTCCCAGGCCAACACATTCACATCCTGAAGGACTTTCCCGAAGAAGAGCTTATCCATTTCCAACAACCCATTTTTGATAAAAGCCTAAAATTCACCTCTCAACCCAGCATGTGTTTTAGTATAGAAACTGCATGGACGAAGGAACAGGATTACGTTGATGCCCTTTCTAAAAAATACCGCGACCAATACAAAAGGGCAAGAAAAAAGGCGGATGGAATTGAAAAACGCCAATTAAGTCTGAGTGAAATTATCGATCATGAAGACCGTATTTACGAGTTATATTACCACGTGGCAGAGAACGCACCGTTCAACACCTTCTTTTTGGCAAAAAGTCATTTCAGCGCCTTGAAAGAAAACATGGGTGATGCCTTTCGATTTTTCGCCTATTTTGAAGCAGGGAAACTCATTGGATTTAACACGCTTTTCCAACATGACGATATATTAGAGACTTATTTCTTAGGCTATGACCCAAGCATCCAAAAAGAAAAAATGCTCTACCTAAACATGCTATACGACATGGTGGGTTGCGCCATTGTCAATCAATTCAAGCACATTAATTTTGGTAGGACAGCGATGGAAATCAAAAGTTCCATAGGTGCTGTTCCCGTCAACATGTATGGCTTCATGGAGCATCAATATCCATGGATAAATTGCTATTTATCGAGCATTTTTCAATTATTAGAGCCCGAGGTTTCTTGGATACAAAGACATCCCTTCAAATCTTGACATTACCTTAATCTATAAATGCGCGTGATTTCTTACCTTTCGTGAAATATCACATTTCATGAAGCAACTCTTTTTTCTTTTCCTTTGCCTAATAGCCCTTCAGCCTTTAAAAGCTCAGCAAATCCTTGAAGTTCCAGGACTCAATGAATTCACCAAAATAGATACAGGAAGCTATTCCGTCCTTCCAAGCGGGCGCTACGCTCGCCCTGCGGGAAATACGATACGCATAACAGATGACCCCTTTGGTTTATCAATCAGTCCCAACAAAAAATGGGCAATAACGATACACAATGCAGCCTTTACTCGCATTGATCTGATCAATAAGAAAGCGAAGCGATTTCCTGAGTTTGGCACTCCCGACAAAAATTCGCCCTATGGAAAAAGCTCCTTTCTAGGTATCGTTTTCGATTCCAAAAGCGAAAGCTTTTATCTCAGTGGCGGTGATGCTGGCAATGTTCATCAAGTAGATATAGAAACAGGGCGCGTATTAAGAACGATTTCAATCGATGGTATAATTGGTGATAAAAACTTCCAAGATAGTTTTGCATCCGACATGGCTATTGTACCTGAAACCCATGAACTATTCGTGCTTGATCAAGCTAATTTCCGCATGGTGCGAATTGACCTTAACACGGGGAATTTAAAATCTAGCACGCCAACGGGTCGGATACCTTTTGGCATAACGCTGAGCCCAGACCACCGATTCGCGTTCATTGCGAATGTAGGCATGTATGCTTACCCACTTGTTAAAGGAACAACACCCGAAAATTTACAATCTCAGTACATTCCACATCACCCATATGGGAACGACACGAAGGAATCTAGAGACGGAACGCGCGTGGCTGGCAAGGAAATTCCCGGTTTGGGCGATCCGCGTGCCGATGAGGCAATGAGTGTATACCAAATAGATTTGCGAAAAAATCAAACTGTACAGATTTATAAACCAGGTTTTCAAATTGGCGAAATGGTTGAAGAGATGGAAGTAGTAGGTGGTTCAAGCCCTAATTCCATTGCAGTAGGCTCGCAATATGTTTACGTAAGCAATGCAACCAATGACAACATTGCAGTCATTGATTACAGAACTAAAAAAATCCTTACACATATTCCGATTCAATTTTCAAAACTTCTTGATAAACGCAGAGGCTATTTACCTTTTGGCCTAACCTTAAGTAAAGATGAGAAAACCTTGTACGTCACACTACTCGGTTTAAATGCCCTAGCCATTATTGACGTTGCATCGCAAAAAACGAAAGGTTTTATTCCTACGGGCTGGGGACCTACGCGTGTTAAGTTGTCTGAAGATGAAAAAACAATTTATGTAACATCTTGTCGGGGCTATGGTGCCGGACCAAACGGAGGTGCTGGCTATGTGGCACCCAAACAAGGAACTTACATTGGCGACGTGCAATTAGGCACATTTCAGTCCATTCCTGTACCAACAGCCACAGAATTAGCGAAACTAACTCAGGTCGTTCAAAATAACACCTACGTTGTGAAGGATGGCTCAACAAGAGGAAACAAAACTTTCTCTTTAGCAAAACCTGGACAATCTCCGATCAAACATATTGTGTATATCACAAAGGAAAACAGAACTTACGACGAATTTTTCGGGCAATTTAAAGGCGCAAACGGAGATTCTACCTTAGCTAGGTATGGCATGAATCGTACAGTTTACGAGAAGAATAAGACCATCAAAAATGTAGATGTGAGTCCAAATCACCAACAAATTGCAAAAGCATTCTCGATGAGTGACAATTTCTATTGCGATAGTGATGCGTCGATTCATGGTCACCACTGGATGATGGGAGTTATTCCCAACGAATGGGTTGAGACAAATTCAAGTGTAAGCAAAACAGGAAAAATATTCTCTGAGGCACCAGGTCGAAGACGTCCTGGGTCAACAGGAAGTATGGATCCAGAAGACTACGCTGAAATTGGCGGAATTTGGGAAGCATTAGAACGTAAAAATATTTCCTTTTACAATTTTGGTGAGGCAAATGAAACGGGACATGTTCGGGAGGATTGGTCAGATACTTTAACAGGTGCAGGGCATATCGTGATGGTTCCGATGCAAAAAGCCCTCTTTTCAAAAACAAGCCACAACTACGCTGGATTCAATACGAGCATTCCTGATCAATTTCGGGTTCAACAGTTTGAAACAGAATTCACAGAAAAATGGCTGCGCGGCAAAGAAAAAATGCCCTCATTAGTAACCATCCAATTACCCAATGATCATGGAGGTGATTTAGATTCCACAGCAGGATTCCCATTTCGGTCATCGTTTATGGCCGACAATGATTTAGCCTTAGGTCGTATGTTACAATTTTTATCTCATACGCCATATTGGAAAAACATGCTTGTTATAGTCACGGAAGACGATCCTCAAGGGGGTGTGGACCACATTGATGCTCATCGAAGTATTTTAATGATGGCAGGACCTTATGTAAAACGAAATTATGTTTCGCATCGACATGCTAATTTTGGCTCGATTCTACGGGTCATCTATACCCTATTAGGTGTTCCTGCAGTAAATCACTATGACCAAACAGCAAGTGTATTAGATGATTTCTTCACAGAGACTCCCAACTTCAAACCTTATCAATTTAGCTTCCCGGACAAGCGCATTTTTGATGCGGATAAAACAATGATTCGGTATAATCGGAGTATCGACTGGCGCAAAATCAAAAAAACCGTGGAGATGGATGACGAAGACGAGCAACGAAAGAATCACTAATTACCACAAATAGCTCAGTTGGATTTGTACGTTTCTTCCCATTCCATCAACACCAGAGCCGTGCATACGGTAAGGAACATTCCCTAAATTTTCGCCCTGCATTCCGAAACGAATGTGGGGCGAATAGTTATATATCGCCTGTAAATTGAAAATTGCCCAGCCCGCTGTACCTGTCGGCTTCATTCGATTATCTGCTAAATCACCTGCGCTCAACCGATCTTGTCTGGCAGCAAAAAGGCATATTCCAGCCATTTGTACCTTTCTGTGATGATACTTTAAATCCATTTGGCCAAACAAAGGTGGTATTCGACGCATTGGCTCCGCTTGACTTATTTGTTCTCCAAATGTATAGGAAAGTTGATTTGATAGTGTCAAATTTTGCCCCAAGTAAACTTTATTCATCCACTCAAATCCTGCTAAGAAAGCTTGACCGACGTTTTCCTTACGATAAACAGGATATCCTTGAATCACCTGCGATGTTTTAATCCTTGAAATCAATTGACTTAATTCCGTATGAAATAAAGCAAACTCAGAATTCCACTTATTCGTATGAACCCTGATTCCTAGATTTTTCGTTATTGAAGACTCAGGCTTCAAGCCATAGGCTGGTAATTCATAGCGAAAGTCAACGACACCTAAACTCCCTAAATCATCCAAATTGGGAGCCCTAAAACCCGATGCAATAGAAGCAAATAAGGTCACATTTTGTCCTAAAGCCAAAGAGGTTCCCAAATCATACACCCAAGCCCCTTGTGAAACGATGGCGTTCCCAACGGTTGTATCAGGCAAAAAAGCTTGTGTTTGTTGGTACCTCAGACCCGCATGTACTTGCCATTTTTGAAGATTCCATTCATGAAGACTAAAAGCTGAAGTTGTTGCATACGTAGAGCCATTCGGATATAAGCCTCGTAAAGGAATGTTGGATGTATTTATCTGATCCATACGACTACTTGTAATGCCATCTGCATAGTATTCAATTCCATGTGAACTAGACCACGAATCATTCAATCGACTTTTTACTTGTCCGATTATTCCGAGGGTTCTCACCTGATCATCTTCATTGCGCAATGTCAAACTTCCATTTTTTTGCATCGACCTTTTTTCCATGCTTTGTTGGATGGATGCCGTTAATTCCACTTGATCAATCCAAGGGTGCTCTCCCTGATATATTAAACGACTATAAGCCCTTCGGTAAGCCTGCCAAGTCATTTCGTTAACAGTATAGTTTTCAAGTTGTACCTTGTGGTAAACAGGAACATGATCCTGGCTATTTTGCTGAATCAAATTCTCCCAAAGGATATGTTTACCTATTTTTTGACGGTATTGAGCGGTCAGATTTTGTTCATCATAGCCAGTAGGGCGTTGAAATACGCCATCGCCCCCTCGCGTAATATCCCCAAATTTCTTCCGCGCGGCAAGAATCGAAAAACTAGACCGAGCTCTTTGGTAGTTAATTTTACTAAGCGCACTCGTTTCCATTCCTTGGCTGATGCCCCGAAGAAATACTTGACCAGTCCAATGGGCTAAGGCACTAAACTGAGGTTTGGTAGACATCAATTGAACTGCGCCTGTAAGGGCATCTGAGCCATATTGTACGGAACCTGAACCTCGCAACACTTCGATCTGCTCCAAAGAAAATGGATCAATGGTATTCAAATATTGATTAGGTCCGTATCGGAATGTCGAATTATTGAATCGGATTCCATCCAATACTAACAAAGTTTGATTTCCAGTTAAGCCACGAACAAACAGCGAACCGCCACCTTGATTGGTTCGTTGAAGAAATACACCCGGCACAGATTTAAACAATTCAGGCGTGTTGGGAATTTGATCACCATGCACACGTAAACCCAAAATAGGCAAGGCAACGCGTGCGTGATTTACCGGCAGCCTACTAGCACTGACTACTACATTAACTAAAGTGTCCGAAAGGCCAGCAAAGGCCAATCGGACACCTAGTAAACTCATAAAAAGTAATTGCATATTAATCGATATCTGTACCCGATACTGTTAAAATAGCGGCTCTACGTGGAGCAGGCATAACCGAATTTTCACCTTTTACTGCTTTCCAAATTACTTCACTGAATTCCAAATCAGGAATTGCATCCTCTTTCGAGAAATCAAAGTGTGCGCTTTTTTCAGCGCTTGGAGTAGCTAACACATTTTTTTCAAATAAATTTGTACGTGGCAATAAAGACTCAAAAGGAGACAAATTTGCATTTGAAGAAAAACATTGAAACATGGGTGTTGCAGCAGCATCGTATTGACTCATCGGTGGTAATCCTAAGATTAATTCCATCGTGCGTAACATAGATGAGGTTGAATAAGGCGTATGGTCAACATAACCACGCTTTACAAATCCACCCGCAACATAAGCCGTTGTACGATGAGCATCTACGTGATCAGGACCATTTTGGGCATCATCTTCTACAATAAATACGGCTGTTTCCTTCCAGATAGGTGATTTAGATAAATATTCCACAAATAGACCCACGGCATAATCGTTATCAGCAACGTGCGCGAATGGTGTCTTTTTCCCTAAGCGTTGGCCTTCTGTGTGATCATTTGGAAAACGTACGGAGTTGAACCGAGGTAATTGATTTGCGGCTAGCAATTTATCAAAATCCTTTCTCCAAGCATGAAAACGTGAAGTATCCATAATATCCTGATCGAAAGAAGCAAATTCAGGACAAAAATGATCCGCAATTGCAGGGATATTCGGTTTAAAATCATCCGCAAATTCTCCGTAGGTACGGTAAGAAACACCGGCGCGCTGGCAATAATCCCAGATAAATCCATTCTTTGGATTTGCAATCAAACGAGTTCCTTCACCATCGTATCGGCCTCCGCGGCCTCCATAGGCTGTTGGCCATGTTTTCTCCAAATAATCAGTTGCATGTGCTGATGTAGACCAATTATGTCCGTCAGAACTAACCTCACCATCAACATAGAAATTATCTAATAAGACAAAATCCTTCACTAATTTATGTTGGTTTGGCGTGTATTTTTCCCCAAATAATAACAAGGTAGTATCCCCATTACCACCTTTAATATCTGACAAAACTTGATCATACGTACGATTTTCTTTCAATACGTAAAACACATATTTGATCGGTGAGGCATCCCCTACTTTCATGGGAATTGGATTCCCTTTTTCTCCCAAAGCGTTCATCTCACGTTCTTTGGTATATGGTGTATTTTGATACACAGCTTCAGAAAGAACTGCCAATTCTTGAACAGAAGGTTCTTTAAAAATGGACATTGTCCCTTTCATCAGACCTCCAATATACCCTGTACGAACTTTACGATTATTATCCGATTTTTGGTAAGTCACCGTTTGCTTTTTCTCGATTGGATTTGGACCGTCTGGATTTGCAAAAGAAGAAAATCCCTTACCATTCGCCACATAAAGTTTACCCTTAACTACTTGGATCGATGTAGGATACCAACCTACAGGAATAAAACCTAAGGATTTAGATTGACCCAACTTCTCCACTTCAAAGACGGCCAAACAATTATTGTCGGCATTCGAAATATACAAACGCTCCTCATCAGCCGACAAAGCTAAACCATTCGTCGAACTGCCTTCTAGTGCATTCGGCACTAAAGCTGCATTTAGGACCTCAACTTCTTTGTTTTTAACTAGGTCAACAACAGAAACGGAATTATCATTTCCATTCGCCACGTACATCGTCTTTCCATTTTTGGTCAATAACATTTCATTTGGATGATCTCCTACAGAAATGGCTGGCAAAAATTGTTGGGTGGCAGTTTGGAAGGGAAGTATTTGCTTAGCACCCCAAACAGAGATATATAAAACATCCTTTTTCTTATTCAATAAACACGTAAATGCCTCCGCTGGTAATTTATGAACTGCAAGGACATTTTTGGTTTTTGCTTGAATCACATACAAGGAATTATTTTCCTTCGTAACCACATAAAGCAAATCTTTTGCATCATCATATTCAATACCTGCCGGCGAAATAGTCGCTTTTTTTTCTGTTGACAAAGCAATTTTATCTTTCTCAACCAGCTGTCCATCCTGTATTTCAAAAACAATGATCAAGTTATCATTTCCTCCAGAAACAAAAACCGTTTTGTTGTCGGCAGCCACCTTCAAACCATACCATGATTTAGGCAATTCTTTGGAATCTAGCACCTGATTACTTGCAACATCAATTAATTGTAAGCTCTGAATGCTTTGGCCATTATTCGTCACCAAAATATACTTTTGATTAGGGGAGACGACAACATTCAAAGGTAAATCACCCAACGAAATGGATGTACCGTGTGGAGATAATTTCCAACCGTTTGGAAGCGTCACACGCTTCGAATTCAATTGACTTTGCAAATCAGATTGCCCATGCAATTGAAGGCTCGCAATAACAGCACAAATAAGGATTAAGTAACGCATATACTTGTTTTTTTTCTTGAAATTACGCTAAATGATTAAGCATTGTAGGCACTTCGATATAATTTAACAATTTGTTTTTACCGCTTTTCTAAGACAAATCCATCCCCTATTTGCCCATCGGATTGTATCCATTTTAGCTTAAAGGTTTTTTGATCAATATCCAACAAAACCGAACCACCTATCGTATTATTCGTGTAAATTGATGACTTCATGGGATAACCCGGTCGCTGTCCTCCAAACTTTCCTCCAGAACCACTGACAACATAGATAACCCCTTGACCATTAGGCCCCACCACATAATGGTTCTTGTCAGTGGATTGAGCAAATACATGCGATGCAGCGTCAAAGGATTCATTGATTCCATAATGCCCGCGCATCGGAAAACTGCGTTCATAGACATGGCTATGTCCTGCGATAACCAGGTCAACCTTGTATTGCTCGAAAATCGGATTCACATGTTCGCGTAAGGATTTCATGTCCAACTCAACATCAGAATCATGTGAGCCTTTGGAATAAGGAGGTTTATGAAAATAAACAACCACCCATGGTAATTTATTCGCAGCTAAATCAGCTTTTAACCAATCCACTTGATTCCCATTCCCATCTTTCAGCATCAGGCCAGAGGCTTCTTGCATCTCCGTATCCAAGGCAATCAGATGAACAGGACCATAATTAACTGAATAATACGATTCCGAGTGAGAAGGAAGACCTCCTCCCTGCCCTTCTACAGGCATATTGAAAATCTTGAAATAAGGCGGTTCACTCGGATTGTGCTTACCTGCATAATCATGATTTCCCGGCGAAGGATAAATGGGTAAATTTTGCAAAAATGCATCCTGATATACATCAAACACATTTTTCTGATACTCTTCATCTTTTCCGTTGTTGTAGGCATTGTCTCCCAACCAGATCCAAGCATCGGGACGATTTCCCTGCGTGTAAGCTTCGATGGAATTCATAACAGCCTTTTGACTTGCGGATCCATCACCAAAATCCCCCAAAGCCCAAATACGCACGGATTCTTTTGATCCAAATACTGGCGCAGTAACTACATATCGATTCTTATCAAACGACTTGCTATCAATTTGATATGCGTAACGCGTCGCAGGTTTGAGTTGGTCAAGCTTAAGCACATGATCTATAACTCGGTTCGTATCTATTGCCCTCAACACCTTTCCCTTTGCCTGATAATATACCTGACTTGGGGAAGGGATATCTGTTCGCCAGTGTACCAAAACGGATGTAGGAGTAACTGATTGCAAGTAGGGGCCGCGAATGATTTGGGCTTTTTGACCCAAGCATAAACTCGCCTGAAACAGAAGAAAGATTAGGATTTTTTTCATATTCGTTCAAAAAAAAAGGCGCCATAGCTATGCTTGGCGCCTTAAAGATATTCAATTTTAATAACCCGCGTTTTGTTTCAAATAACCCGTTAAGTTAGATGCCCCATCAATCGCCGTTTGTGGGATTGGGAAAATACGCATGTTTTTGTTTGTATTCGTTTTCTCAGTCCAACTGTCTTCATACTTACCAAAACGAATTAAATCCGTCCGACGTTGTAATTCCCAGTAGAACTCAAAACCACGCTCACGAAGCAATAAATCTAAATTGATCGTTGACAATGGAGTCGCTGCCGAATTGGCTGTACGAGATAAACGAACTTTATTTACATCGGCCAAAGCCGCAGCTGCATCATTCGATTTACGCAATTTAGCCTCAGCACGCATCAAATAAACATCAGCTAATCGAACAATAATTAAATCAGCCTCACCGAAGTTTCGACCCGAGGCCGACTTGTCGGAGAATTCGTATTTCTCAACGCGATAGCCGGAACTGTAATCACTTCCTTCCGTGGTAAAATCAACTTTTTCGGTATGGATAACTAAAGGATTTCCTTTACCTCTTGAATTCAAGATCTTACCTACTTGTAGTGACTTACCATCAGCACATTTCACAAAAGCTCCACTCTTATAAATCAATCCATATTGTTGGCCACGTAAAATACCACGGTCAATTTTATACGTTGCTGGATCGACACATTGATTATCCTCTTTCTTTACATTTTGTTTGAAAAAACGAGGGTCAGCAACAGCTGGATCTACAGAACCATAAGCAGATACCCAGGACTGATAAAAAGTAGGGGTAATCGCAGGACCATCTGTTCCATTCGCTGCTGGATAAGCTGGCAAAGGGCGTTGATCATTTGCCAAAGAGAAATACGACATACGGTTATGTCCATTCAATTCCGCACGTTGATCTACCGCTAAAATCAATTCTTTATTGGTATGATTCGCGTTACCAAAAATATCCCAATAATCAGCAGAGAGTGCATATTGACTTGAATTAATAATCTTGTCGGTATACTCAACAACTTTGTCCATATCCTCAGCCTTGTGCGTTGCAGTTCCATAAGGATCACGCCAAACAGCAGCGTTTAGGTGCAAACGAGCTAATAATCCCCAAGCACCTGCTTTGGTCAGACGACCGGGACCAACTGAAGTAGATAATACTGGCTCTACATCCAATAACTCACTTTTAATGTAGGCAATCGCAGCCTCGCCACGTAAAATCGACGTAACATCACCCAGGTCTTCTTTTGAAAATGCTAAACCAAATAAATCCAACATCACCATGTTGTAATAGGCACGCATACCCCGAGCTTCTGCTAGATACAATTTGGCATTCGGATCACTGTTTAATTTCAAAGAATTAATTGCCGTAACAGAGCGAGAAATACCAGCTAAAACGGCATTCCAAGTATTTCTTACGTTGGGGTCGGTACTGGTAGTCTCGTGCTTATGAAGCGATAAATAGATACCATTATCACCCCAGTCCGTTCCACCACGATAAGGCAAAATCGCCTCATCTGTAGAAATTTCTTGCAAGGCAAATAATGTTGTGTGCTGGAAAATCGTAGGTAATACCGCATAAACGGGTGCGATCATTCCATCAGCCGCTTGCTTATCCGTTAAGCCCGCAGCATTGTACTCATCCAATACTTTTTCATTCAAATCGGAGCAACCTACTAAGGCTGTCATCCCTACCATTATCATGGCTATATTTCTAAACTTTTTCATTTCTGTGTAGGTATTCAAATTAGAATGTAAGATTTAAACCAACAATCAAAGATTTTGCTTTTGGATAGCTCATGTAGTCTATACCATAAGACAAGACTCCGTTAATGGAGTTATCTTTATTAACTTCTGGATCATATCCATCATAATTGGTATTCACCCAAAGGTTTTGTCCCGTTACTGACAAACGTGCGTTGGAAATAAACTTATTGATTCCCAATTTAGCCGTAGGCAATTGATAGCCTAAAGTCACGTTGTTCAAACGTAAAAAAGCTCCATCCTTTAAATAACGTGTTGAGATAGGCGCCGGGTTATTGATTGACTCCTTAGCATCCGCATAAGCGCTTGGCGTTACGTTGGTATTCTTAGCGATCTTCAATTTATAGAAAGAGGCATTCGCTGTATTGTCATAGATTTTGTTTCCTGACACGCCATTGAATTGAAGAGAAAGGTCAAAGCCTTTGTAGGCTACATTACCAAAGAAGTTATACTGCGTGGTAGGCAAAGCTGTACCAGCAGCAATACGATCTTTATCCGTGATGATACCATCGCCATCTTGATCTTTGTATTTGCTCATACCTTTATCATCAAATCCGATAAATTCTTTTAGGAAGAAAGTACCAATCGGCTGACCATTGATATAACCATTAATCGTAGCGGATGTCAATCCGGATCCTGAAGCAGAACCTGATGGAATCACTGAATAAGGAGAACCTTTAACTTCATTATTGATCAAAGTTAAATTACCTCCTACATTAAAACGAACGCCTGATTTTGTAGTAAACTTATAATCCAAGTCCATTTCTACACCACTATTCAAGATTTCCATATTATTCACGTTCGTCCAAACTGACGTAGCTGGCTGAACTGGATCCGCTGGAATAACTTCTAACAACATGTTTGTTGAGACCTTGTTAAAAGCATCAATCGATCCGGATAGGGCCCCATTCAAGAATGCGAAATCCAAACCAATATTCATTTGCGTAGATACCTCCCATTTAATATCAGGATTTGCTAAGCGAGAATACGTAATCCCAGCAGGGAAACTAGCAGACGCATCCAAAGGATAAGAAGTTGCCGAACCAACGGTAGCCGTAAATAATGGTTGAGTAATTTTTGGTGGAATTTCTTGGTTACCTGTTTGACCCCAACCTCCACGTAATTTTAAATTGCTGATCGACGTATTCTTCAAGAAAGGCTCTTCCGAAATTCTCCAGCCTAATGAGAATGAAGGGAATATACCATAACGGTTATTCGAACCAAATTTTGATGAACCATCCGCACGAACAGTTGCCGTCGCTAAATATTTATCTTGATATTGATAATTCAAACGCGTGTAAAATGATTGCAACTCATTAATAAATGCAGAACCTCCAGGCTTGTTAGTCGCCAAAGTTAATTCCTGACCAATACCAGGGTTATAAATAGGCTCAGTAGGAACAATAGGGAATTTATTAATACTAAACGTGCGCCATTGGTATTGAATTTTCTGATACGAATGACCAACCATCGCAGCGAAGCTATGATCCCCTAAATCAAGATTGTAGGTTAAATAGTTTTCAATCAAGTTATTCAAATTGCTTGTATTGTATGTATCCAAGCGACCATCAATCTTAGGAACATTACTTGCAAGTGTTTGTACATCACGAACAGACGTAGAATTATCATAACCGAAATTCATGCGATAAACTAATCCTTTCATCAATTTCATTGATGGAGAGATATTAGCAATAAAACGATTTGTCGTATTAATATCTTTGAACAATTGTAAAGTTGTCAAAGGATTTGACTGACTGACAAATGTCGCTGGCGTTTTTCCATCAGCTGAGTAAGCAGGTAAGGTAGGATTATTCGTCAACGCATTGCCTAATAGACTTTCGATAGCTGGACGCTCATTAACTGTATTTGAAAAGCTAATATTCGCATCTAAACTTAATCGGTCATCCCAGAATTTTTGATTCACATTCATACGTCCCGTTAAACGATCCAATTGATTGTTCTTCAAAATACCCTGTTGCATTTGAGCACCAAAAGCAGCATAATACGTTAGCTTACTCGCCCCACCACCTAGACTCAAATTATAATTTTTAGTCATTGCTTGGCGCGTAATCTCATTTTGCCAGTCAGTATTTGAACCAAAATCCTCTAAAGTTCCTCCACTCGCAACGACTTGCGTGCGGAAATCTGAAGCGGAAAGTACAGGTAATGCACGAGCGATCGAGCTAAAACCAACATTCGTAGAGAATTCGATTTTAGACGCACCTGCTTTTCCTTTTTTCGTTGTCACTAAAATAACACCATTCGCACCGCGAGAACCATAAATGGCCGTAGCAGAGGCATCTTTCAATACATCAATGGTTTCGATATCTTGTGGATTCAAGAAGTTTAAAGGGTTTCCGCCACCAGTCGTCGAGTTATCTAAAGCTAATCCATCTATAACAAAAAGGGGCGTAGAACCTGAACGAATACCTCCTGGTCCACGGATTGTGATACCCTGAGAACCACCCGGTTCACCTGTCGCAGATGTTACATTCACACCAGCAACTTTTCCTTGTAATAACTGCTCTGGTGAGTTAATGATACCTTTATTAAATGCCGCACTCGCGACAGATTTAACAGAACCCGTTACATCCGTTTTCTTTTGAGTACCATAACCTACAACAACAACTTGTTCTAAGTCGGCAGCATTAGCTGTTAAGCCCACATTGATTTGTGTTTGTTTACCTACAACCACAGATTTCGTTGCGTAACCGACAAATTTGAATTCTAAAACAGCATTGACCGAAGTGACCGAAATGGAATATTGACCCGATGCATCGACGGTCGTTCCTTTGGTAGAACCTTTGATCGAAACTGATCCGCCAACTAGAGGTTCATTTGTGGCAGCATCAACGAGTTTTCCTGAAATTTTGTTGCCTTGAGCAAGAGCAAGTTGTGCTTGCGAACAAAGCATAATTACAGCGCTGACGATTAAAAAAAACGGTTTACGGGTTTTCTTTAAAAGCTCATGCGCATGGGAGCGTAAGAGTAGTCTCATAAATAAGGGGATAGTTTGTTTAATAGGTAAATTTATATTGGTGTTCTTTCACATAGGTTAACAGATTGTTATTTCTATGTTAGAAAATTAAATCTTCGAATATTACTATTTTAAAATGGAAAACGAAAAATATTTTATAAAAATTTAATAGCAAAAAACAACAGATTAAGCGTGCATTATCGAATAAGCCGACCGCTCGTTGCAGCAAGAATCTGCTCAATTGTTGCACCAGGTTGAATTTCAATTAGCTTAAACCCACCCTCAGGCAAAATATCGTAAACCCCTAATTCCGTAATCACGCGAGTCACACAACGGACACCCGTGAGAGGTAGGTCACATGTGCTGACCAATTTCGATTTGCCCGAAGGCGTCGTTTGCAACATGGCAACAATCACCTTATCCGCGGAAGCAACTAGGTCCATCGCTCCACCCATTCCTTTAACCATTTTTCCGGGTACTTTCCAATTGGCCAAATCCCCACGCTCCGAAACTTCCATCCCACCCAAAATCGTCACATCAATGTGATTCCCTCTTATCATGGCAAAACTTTGTTCGGATCCAAAAACCGACCCACCGGGAGCAACAGTAATAGTTTGTTTACTCGCATTAATATAATCTGCATCCTCCGCCCCTTCTTCCGGAAATGGGCCGATGCCCAACAAACCATTTTCCGATTGCAAAATGACCTTCATGCCTTTAGGAATATGATTCGCTACACGGGTTGGAATACCGATACCCAAATTGACATAATCGCCATCCTTAATTTCCTGCGCTAGACGCTTCCCAATAATTTCTTTCTTAAGATCTTCCGGACTTAATTCCTTGATTTCTTCCGCATCCATTTGGTGCGTCAAATGTTCAATAGGCTTTTGGTAATCCTTTCCCTGAAAAATGCGATGCACATAAATGCCAGGGGTGTGAATTTGATTGGGATCCAAAGAGCCCGCAGGCACTAATTCCTCCACCTCTGCAATAGTTATTTTCCCGGCCATTGCAACCACAGGGTTGAAGTTTTGCGAAGTACCCTTATATATTAAATTTCCTTCGGTATCCCCTTTCCAAGCTTTTACAAAAGCATAATCCGCCGTGATGGCCGTTTCCATCAAGTATTTCTTGCCATCAAACTCACGTGTTTCTTTGCCTTCCGCCACTTCTGTCCCCACACCAGCAGGTGTATAAAATGCCGGAATTCCAGCACCACCACATCGAATGCGTTCCGCTAAAGTTCCCTGAGGAACCAGTTCGACAGCGAGATGACCTTCCAACATCAATTTTTCGAACAAATGATTTTCCCCGATGTAGGAACAAATCATTTTCCGAATTTGCTTTTGAGCAATTAGTCCGCCTATGCCAAAGTTTTCCAAACCAGCTTCATTGGAGATACAAGTTAAATCACTTGCATTTTTTTCTAATAAGGCTGAAATAAGATTTTCAGGAACACCTGTCAGACCAAAACCGCCCATGAGAATGCTCGAACCTGAAGTGAGATCTTTTATAGCCTCTGCAGCATGTGTGAAAACTTTATTCATATTGATTATTGGTAATCAGTAATCAACTCCACATTTGGATGAAGCCAAAGAAATGAAGCCGGGCAATCCGTAGAAATTTGTTGGGTCAAAATTTGCTCTAAAGCTGCTTCTTTCCCCTTCCCAGTTACCAAGAAAATGATTTTTTTAGTTTGTAGAATACCTTGCATCCCCACACACCAACCGAAAGCAGGCTCTGATCCTTGGGATAAAGCTGGATCATGTTGAATGGTTGATTCGGCTAATGTAGCTTTATGAAAACCGGCTTGTAAATAAGCCGCTGGTTCATTGAATGCAATATGACCATTTTTTCCTAGGCCTAGAATACACACATCCATGGGACTATTCGCTTGGATATAGGATTCAATGCGCTGGATTTCCTTATCAGGTTCTGCAGTATTCGGATCAAAACTTACGTAGCGTTCTGCTGGGATATCCATAGGACCAAGCAAATGCTTTTGAAGGTAGGATTCACAGGAGTCTGGATGCGTAGTGGGAATGATTCCCCACTCATCCATTTTGATAACACGCATTTGACTAAATGCAGTCTTATCCTTTGCCATTTCAGCATACATTCCAGTGGGAGAACCACCGGTTGCCGCGCAAAAAAGCAGGTCGGGTTTAGCTTTTACAGCTTGTAAAACATGGGACGCTGCTAGGGCGCTTAATTCTTGGTAGTTGGCAACTCGTGTAATTCTCATCGTTAAATCTTTTGCCTAAAATAACAGAATACACCTGCATTAAGAAACAGATTATCAGTTTTCTGATATTTAATACCAATTGAATTTACTATTTTGCATCACAATCTAGTTCTAATTAAACATGTACACACACCTATTCGCCACGGCGGTAGGGAGGAAAGGATGCATTCTGCTATTCTTGGCCTTCCTCTGCATGCAAAACTTACGCGCACAAACTTGGGCTTTCCAAACAGGAAGTAATCTCACTACTTTTGATTTTACTAATTCGACAGGTCAAGTCGTTTCGGGAATTAAAGCGGGATCAGGAAATTTGTATGGAATTCAATTCCAACAAAAACTGGTGGACACATCGGCTTTGTTGTTGACTTCGAGCCCTTGGGCCATTTATTTCAATCAGCATCCTACATTGGGAAAACTATTAGCCAAGTTCCAATGGGCTTTGGGAATACAATACAATCAATACAATGCTGTAGGAGATGCGGTTAATGTCGCGTTCAGTTACCAAACCGATTACCTCGGCTTCCGCCCTTCTTTACAATTCAATCAGCCCATATATAAAAATTTGAGTCTACAAGCAGCTGGAATTTTGCAGGTGAATCAATTATTGCATGGAAATCAATGGGTCAACAATCGTTTTCTGGATTTAAAACAAGATCCACAATTCAATGGGATTCAAACGATGGCCGGCTTCCAACTAGGTGTTCAACAAATGATTTCGGAGGGGTTATCACTTTCGCTAAGTTACCAACAAATGTCTACGATGCAGGCCGACGAGGTACAAGGCACACACTTAATACTCCGACCGAAAAGCTTCGTATTTGGCATCATTTTCCAACCGAAAAACAAATAATCAGATGAAAAGATTTGCACTATTACTTGGCTTTCTTTTGATCGGAATGATTAGCCAAGCACAAACAAAGGGTATTCAATACCAAGCCGTCATCCAGGATCCTAGTCCTTACCAAATTCCGGGTACATTTATCCAAGGACAGGTATTACAAAATTCAAAAGTTAGTATCCGATTCACGTTAAAAACGAATGGGACGACTGATTTCGAAGAATTACATGAGACACAAACAGATGATTTTGGTTTGATCAATTTGACGATTGGAAAAGGCAAAAAAACAGTTGGCGCCAATTTTGACCAAATCATTTGGAATGGACAAAACAAGGTATTGATCGTTGCGGTCAAAATAGCCAATCAAAACAATTTCACGGAAGTCAGCAATCAAACACTTTTGTATAGTCCCTATGCACTTTATGCTGATGCGGTGGAATATAAAAATGTTAGCAATGCGCCAAAAGATATATCTCATTTCACGAATGATGTAGGCTATTTAGTTTCCAATGATTTAAAGCCGTTGGAGAAAAAAATCAATGATAATCAAGTAGAAAATTTAGCTAGCTTTTCATTTTTAAAAAATCAGCAAATTACCCTGGAAACAAAAGTTGATGAACAAGGGAAGATTTTAAATGAGACGGTCCTTCGTACACAGAGTTTGAATTCAAGAATTGACCAACAAAACAATCAAATCAGCCAGAATCAAACGAATTTGGTGAATCAAATCAATAGTTTGGGAGGTTCGTTTGAATCGCTTGGTAATAAATCACTGGCCACCGATTTAGGTAATACAAACCCAAGCAATCAACTTTATCCGAGTCAAAGAGCCGTAAAATCCTATGTGGATCAAGTTATTTCGACTGTAGTTGTATCGGGTACGCCGGATGCAACCACATTGGCTGCAGGTAAAATTCAATTAACTGGGGATTTAGGTGGAACTGCCGCATCACCCACAGTACCCGACCTGGTCTTAAAAGAAGATTTAGCAAATAAGTCGGTGAGCGTCCCCACAGATGCCACATCTGACATCAAATATCCAAGTGTCCGCGCAGTTAAAACCTATGTGGATCAAGCGACGCAGGGAATTGCCTTATCCGCTGATTTAAATGCAAAAGCAGACAAGCTTTCCCCCATATTTTCGGGAAGCCCTTCCCTTCCGACGGGAACCATCGCCGTTAAACAAGGCATTGGCAGCAATACGACTCAGTTGGCAACGACCTCCTTCGTCCAACAAGAACTTAACGCCGTATCCATAAATTATGCGACAAAGGAAGATGTAAGCAACAAATCGACGGCAACAGCTTTGGGTGCGAGTAACATCTTATATCCGACACAAAATGCTGTCAAAACCTATGTGGATGCGCAAATCAGTTCAGCGACTATTTCGGATGCAACATTAGCTAGTAAGGGAAAAATACGATTGGGAGGCGATTTAGCTGCGGGCAATAGTACAGCTGATGATCCGATCATTCGAGACAATGCGATTAGCACAAGTAAAATTTTAGATGCAGCAGTTACAGATGTTAAAATTTCGGCAGTTGCTGGTAGTAAAGTAACAGGTAATATCACGGGAGAGGCAAGCAATGTAACAGGAACGGTTGCGCCTACGCATGGAGGAACAGGCGCTTCAGGTACCTTAATAGGCTATGTTAAAGCGAATGGTACATCCGCCATGCAGGCAGTTACCGCGATACCCGTAGCTGACATTACGGGAGCGGAAGCGATTGCAAATAAGAGTAATGATGTACTAACGGATGCTAGTTCAACGACAAAATATCCCAATGTACGTGCAGTCAAGGCGTATGTGGACAATCAAATTGCGCAAGGAACGATCCCGGATGCAACGGCGACGGTCTATGGAAAAGTGAGATTAGGGGGTGATTTGGCAGGAACGGGATCGACGGCAGGAACCCCTATCATTTCAGACAATAGTATAACGAGTACTAAAATCGCAGACCTTGCAGTTACCAATGGGAAAATCGTTGGTATCGATGGAACGAAAGTAGCTGGCAGTATCCCGGGAAATGCGGCCAACGTGAATGGAATCATCACGACTTCACATGGGGGAACAGGAGCATTAGCCACGCTTAACGGATATGTCAAAGGAAATGGAGCCTCGGCTATGACGAGCAGTACGACAATTCCAGTTGCCGATGTGATCGGGGCAGAATTGAGTTCAAATAAATCCACTGCGGTTGACTTAGGGAATTCATCCACAAGTGATATCTATTACCCAAGTCAAAAAGCGGTTAAAACCTATGTGGATGCATTATCTGCTGGCAATATTGGAACAGCGACGCAAAGCGCATTAAATATGAAAGAAAACACATCGAATAAATCCGATGGAAGTATAGATGCTAATAGCTCGATTGAATTCCCTACGCAACATGCCGTTAAAATTTATGTTGAAAATAAATTAGCGAATCAAACGATTTCATTGGCCAATTTTCAGACTATTAATCCAGACAAACTAATTGGAAATTTTGGGGCAACGTCAGCAACGCCATCTGAAATCTCAACATCTGGAACGGGAAGTGTTGTTCGTTCAAGCGGAGCGACACTTAATAATGTACTTTTAAATGGAACTATCGGCGGAAATGCTATAGTTGCTCCTATCAATGGAGGTTTAGGCACCTCTAGCTTAACATCTGGATATGTAAAAGCAGGCAATCCATTCGCTACGGTATCTTCGATACCAGTTAGCGACGTGACGGGTGCCGTTCAAAAGGTCAATGGGTCTCTTCCAGATGCCAATGGTAACATTGCACTTCGTTTTGGAACGACTTACACAGGGATATTTAATGGGGGAAATTTTACACCCGTGGTAAGTTCACCTATCAATAGTGATGTTTATATCGTTTCAGCTGACCCCACATCAACGAATAATGGACGTACGTTCATATACGATGGCAGTAATTGGCAGGAAATCACAACGAATCAGGCTACTTTGGAGGCCAAATATGTGCAATTGAGAGGATCAACCATGAGTGGAAATTTATCATTTCCGGGTGGGACAAAAATTCAAATAGCCGATGCACCTACTTCTTCAACGGATGTTGCTAATAAGGCATATGTCGACATTCAAACGGCCGCAGGAATTACCCCAGACGCAACAAATCTTATCGTAGGCAAAATTCAATTAGCTGGAGATTTAGGAGGTCCAAGTTCAACGGCCACGAATCCAATCATTTCGAATGGAGCAATTAACAATGCGAAACTTGCTTCGGGTTCTGTTTCAGATGACAAAGTAACAGGAACAATTTCCGGAGCAAAAGGAGGTACAGGTGTAAATAACACAGGTAAAACCATCACTTTGGGAGGTAATTTAACAACAAGTGGATCAAACGCCTTGACTTTAAATACAATAGGAACAACAAGTGTTTCTCTTCCGATGAGTGGAACTTTAGCAACCTTATCAGGAGCTGAAGCATTGACGAATAAGAGTTTCAATGGCCTACAACTTACGAGTAGCCTGACAGGATTTACAATCGCAGGAGGAACTACAAGTAAGACACTTACGGTAGCTAATAATGCCAATATATCAGGGACGAATACTGGAGATCAAACCATCACATTATCGGGAGACCTTTCAGGTTCAGGTACGGGAACCCTTAATGCTACATTAGCTAATACCACAGTCGTAGCAGGGATATATGGAGGAAATGCTTTGATTCCTCAGATTACGGTAGACCCCAAAGGTCGAATTACCGCTGTATCAGAGATTCCATTGTCTAACACTACTTTGGCTGGAACCATTTTAAACGACGGAAAAGTACTTATTGGAAATAGTAGCAATGCAGCCGTTGAAAGGAATCTTTCAGGTGATGTAACGATGAATAATACAGGTGTTACGACGATTGGAAATCTAAAAATCACCAATGGCATGTTGGCTGGCAATATTGACCTAAGTACCAAAGTAAGCAACATGCTACCCATCGCCAATGGGGGAACAGGTGTATCTAGTTTGACAAGCAATGCTTTGATGGTCGGTGGAGCTAGCATCGGATTTATTGCACCAGGAACTGCTGGCTATGTCTTGAGTTCAAATGGGACAAGCTGGTCGGCGAATGCCATCACGAGTTTAGGTGTTGCGACAACCGTGGGTAGCATCAACACTAGCGGTACCCCGAATGGTATGACCTTATTAGGTGGGGAAATAAAGTTGAGTCCAGCGGATGCGAGTAATCCGGGTATAGTTACAACAGGAGCTCAAACATTCGCAGGAGCAAAAAGCTTTTCGCAAGACCTTCAAATCAATCATTTGATGATTGGAAATGGAGGCGGTGGCCTCGATGCGAATACGATGGTTGGGAAAAGTGCTTTTTCGAGTAATACAACGGGTTCAAACAATACTGCTTTGGGATATCAAAGTTTAAATATAAATACAAGTGGAACAAACAATACGGCGATTGGAGCGGGGGCATTAAGTTTAAGCACAACGGGAATTAATAATACGGCCTTGGGGCAAGGAGCGGGTGTGAGCATAGGTACCTTGAATAATACGCTAGCATTGGGGGCAGGTGCGACTGTCGGCACGGATAATAGCATCCAGCTGGGAAATGCCAATATCGTACGAGTAAACACCGCGGGAGCTATTCAAGCAGGCAGTATTCAAAATACGCCTATTGGCTCAATAAGCCCACAAACAGGTGCATTTACGAACTTAAAAACGACGGGGACTAATGCCAACCAAATTGTGGTAACTGAAGTAAATAATTTATTAAGTTCAATACCTAGTTTACCCGTAAATTTGGGAGGAACAGGGTTGAATAGCATAACAGCAAACAGTGTATTAATTGGAAATGGAATAGGTAACTTAACATTTGTTACACCGAATACGAATGGTCAGGTATTAACGTGGAACGGGAGCAATTGGGCTGCGACGGTACCGACTGCACTAACAACGGGAATAATAGGAAGTAGTACGGCAAATGGTTTAACCGTAAGCAACAATGTGATCAGTTTGAGCCCAGCAGATGCGACAAACCCGGGTATTATCACCACAGGAGCACAGAGCTTTGCAGGAGCTAAAACCTTTTCAAGCATTATTAACTCTGGAAATCTGACAGTAAATAGCCTAACTGCTTCCAAGGTAGTATTCACGGATGCATCCAAAAATCTTAGTTCCACGGGAACTGTTGAGGTTACACAAGGAGGAACAGGCGCAGCAAGCTTCACGAGTGGAGGGCTCATCGTTGGTGCGGGAACATCATCTTTATCTAGCATTAACCCAGGAACAGACGGACAAATTTTGGTTTCTCGCTTGGGAGCTTGGAATGTGGAAAATGCATCGCCATCGGTTACGTTAGGAAATGTAAATGTAGGTTCAACAGCCAAAGGTTTAAGTATTACGGCTGGCGGCGAAATCAGTTTGAGCCCAGCAGATGCTACTAACCCAGGTATAATCACCACAGGAGCACAAAGCTTTGCAGGAACAAAAACTTTTTCAAGCATTATTAACTCTGGAAATCTGACAGTTAATAGCCTAACAGCTTCCAAGGTTGTATTTACTGATGCTTCAAAAAACCTCAATTCCACGGGAATTGTTGGAGTTGACCAAGGAGGAACTGGCTTAAGTAGTATCCTCTTGAATGGCGTCATGGTAGGAAATGGAACAAATTCAATTAGTACGGTCACAGCCAATACCAATGGCCAGGTATTGACATGGAATGGATCAAATTGGACGGCAATTGCCCCCACAGCCGTTTCAGCAGGCACTTTAGGAACGAGCACGGCCAATGGATTAACAGTTAGTAATAATGTGATTAGTCTCAGTCCTGCTGATGCGACCAACCCTGGAATAGTCACAACAGGAGTGCAGACTTTCACTGGAGCCAAAACCTTTGCCAGCATTATCAATTCGGGTAATCTGAGTGTAGGGGGCAACTTATCTAATGCGACATTAACTGCAACAAAAGTCGTTTTTTCAGATGCGTCCAAAAATCTAAGTTCTACAGGCACAGTAGGTGTTGACCAAGGAGGAACTGGTACAACAACCTTGGGTTTAGGAGCTCTCTTAATAGGCAATGGAACCGGTGCGATCACCACACTTGCACCTAGCACGGCTGGTTATGTACTGAAAGTTGTTGGGTCGAATTGGACTGTCAGCACACCTGACCGCGATGAAAGCGACCAATTTATGGCAACCGTGGGTCAGACGAGCTTTAGCTTAACACAAATCCCAGTCGCGAACAGTAAGGTCAAAATGTTTATTAATGGTATCCGAATTGATAAGAATGCCTATACAATTTCAAGTAATACAGTAACCTATGTACCCGCATCCAACAGCAATTTTACTTTAGAAGCGGGAGACCGAATTCAATTTGACTATGCATACTAAACTATTTCTATATTTATTATTGACTGCTAGCATTTGCTTAGGCCAAATGGCTACCCACAGTGGAAGAAGATCAGGTGTCAGAAGTGAGTTTATCAATAAATCTGGCAAGAAAAACACCTTAGATGGAGTATATACAACGGGGAAATTGAACATTTTGCCCCCATGTACCAATTTGATCGTCAATCATATTACGAGCCGTGGTGTGGCACCCGTTGCAAAAACAATCACCTATAATTTGGCCTATTCAACGATTACTGGTGAAAACAAATGTTGGTTATTGCAAAATTTAGGCTCAACAAATGCACCATTAAGTTCGACGGATAATACAGAAGCTGCTTCAGGTTGGTATTGGCAATTTGGAAGTAAAATTGGATATCGATATACAGCTTCAAGAACACCTTCAACAACCTGGCCAAATCGAACATTGCTAAACGCAGATTGGTCTGCAGCGCAGGATCCTTGTACAATTGAATTAGGAACTGGTTGGCGATTACCTACCTACGCGGAGTGGAGGACAATTGCAATTAATTACCGATATGAAGCAAATGTTTTTGGATCTGATATTAAATTGCACAATGCAGGCTGGTTAAGACAATCTGATGGACTTATTCAAGAACGTGGTATAACCACACATTATTGGAGCTCAACAAGTGATACCGACATAAATGCTCGAGGCTTTGTGATTCCCTCAGCAGGTGCCCCTACAACTGCTTCTACAAACGATAAAGATGCGGGTTTTAGTGTTCGTTGCATTCGAGACTAATATCATTTTTTTCATGGAACGAAAAGCTTAATTTAGCAAAATGAAAGTAAACGCGCTACTCATTATAGCTGGAATAAGCCTCTTCGCCTGTTCAAAGAAAGAAGCAAGCATCTCCCCCACTTCCGGCAACATCACGGAATCGATTTATGCCTCTGGTACAATTAAGTCGGCCGACCAATATCAAGCCTTTGTTTCTGTCAGTGGAATCATCGAAGAAATCTATGTAAAAGAAGGGCAACAAGTAAGCATCGGCACACCCCTACTTCGTATTTCGAATGAAACACAAAAATACAATTTGGAGAATGCGCAATTGGCCGCCAACTTCAATGATGTGGCTAACAATCAAGGAAAATTAACCGAAGCAGAGGCCATTGTTCAAACTGCCAAAGCTAAATTAAAGCTAGATTCTAGCCTGTATTCAAGACAAAAAGCATTATGGTCCCAGCAAGTAGGTACCCGCATTGAATTCGAACAGAAAGAATTGAATTACCAAAGTTCGAAAGCCAATTACCTTTCGGCGAATCAACGATACAAAGACTTAAAACGTCAGATCAATTTTGGTGCAGCTCAAACCAAGAAAAACGTTCAAATTTCCGCTAGACAGAATGAGGATTTCATCCTAAAAAGCAAAGTTAATGGAACAGTATTTAGCCTTTTGAAGGAAAAAGGAGAACTTGTTAGTCCACAAACACCTATTGCTACGTTAGGTAACTCGAAAAACTTTCGATTGGAAATGCAAGTGGATGAACACGACATTTTCAAAGTTAAACTAGGTCAAAAAGTAGCCATTACGTTTGATGCGTATAAAAACCAATACTTTGAGGCAGAAGTCAACAAAATTGCCTCGATTATGAATGAACGCAACAAAACATTTTTGATCGAAGCTCAATTTACAAAGGCTCCCGAAAAATTATATCCAAATGTTACGTTTGAAGCCAGTATCATTCTGCAATCCAAGCAAAATGTACTCATCTTACCTCGCAATTACATCAAAAATGACTCCATCGTTACCTTAGTAGATGGTAGCAAGCGAATCGTCAAATTGGGTTTGACCGATTTCCAAAAGGCAGAAGTTATCAGTGGATTAAGCGTGAAAGACCAAGTGATTAAACCGGAATAATGAATATCAAACTAATCATTCAAGTATCCATTTCACTTCTCTTAGCGCGATGGAAACAAACCTTAGTGGCAGCCGTAGGGGTTACTTTTAGTATCGCCATGTTTGTGACGCTTCTAGGTTTCATGAATGGACTAAATGATTTATTGGATGGATTAATCATGAACCGAACGGCACACATTCGCTTATATCACGACATCAATGTTTCCAAAGTTCAACCCATCGATTTACTTTCCCCCAATACAAACAATTTCGTACACTCCGTCAAGCCTAAAAATCAACGCCTCGAAATTTACAACAGCGGACAAATCATGCAAGCCATCAAACGTGATGAGCGAGTACTTGGCGTAGCGCCCAAGATTAACGCGCAAGTTTTTTACAATGTAGGCAGCGTCGATCTGACCGGAGTGATTAATGGCATTGACCCCGACGAAGAAAACAGATTATTTATGTTTTCAGATTATGTCACAGAAGGAAACTTTTTAGACCTCAAAAACATCCCTAACAGCATCATACTAGGAAAAGGGGTAGCAGATAAAATGGCGGCCAATATGGGCGATATTGTCCAAGTAACCACAAGTAAAGGAGAACGAGTACAACTAAAAGTAGTCGGATTTTTTCAATCCGGATTACAAGATTTAGATCGTGTACAAAGCTATTGTTCAATCGGAACGACACAAAAATTATTAGGTGTATCCAATAATTACATCACAGACATCCAAGTCAAATTAAAAAACATACTGCAAGCGCCAGCGATGGCCATTGAATACCAACGCTATTATGAAACCGATGCGATTGATATCCAACAGGCAAACTCCCAGTTTGAAACCGGCAGTTCGGTCAGAAGCATTATCTCGTATGCCGTGGGCGTAACCTTGCTAATCGTGGCAGGATTCGGGATTTACAATATTTTAAACATGATGATTTACGAGAAAATGGATTCCATTGCCATCATGAAGGCCATCGGATTTTCTGGTAATGATGTCAATTTGATATTTATTTTTATCGCATTGAGTATAGGTGTTTTTGGAGGCGCGATGGGATTATTAGCTGGCTTTGGTATATCAAACATTATTGATCAAATTCCTTTTAATACCGATTCTTTACCCACAATCAAGACTTTCCCTATCAATTACAATCCGATTTTCTATATTATCGCCTCCATATTTTCCATCGTAACGACCTATTTCGCAGGCTATTTCCCTTCAAGAAAAGCAAGTAAAATAGATCCTGTCATTATCATCCGAGGTAAATAACATGACACACATTCACAAAGAAGTTTTACGGGCAAACCACATCACGAAATACTTTCATGACCCGATGACGGTAAAAGTGTTGGATGACATCAGTTTCAGTCTGACCCAGAGCGAATTTGTATCCGTCATCGGAAAATCAGGATGCGGAAAATCGACCTTGCTGTATATTCTATCCACCATGGATACCGAATATGAGGGGGAATTATTCATCGATTCCATCCTCATGGGCGATAAAACAGAAAAAGAACTTGCAGCAGTAAGGAATGAAAAAATCGGTTTTGTCTTTCAATTCCATTACCTCCTTAATGAATTTAGCGTCCTTAAAAATGTGATGCTACCTGGACTAAAACTTGGAAAATACAGCGAAAAGGAAGTTGAATATCGTGCCTACGAAAAGCTGAAAGTTTTAGGTATTGAAAATGAAGCTTTGAAATTACCCAACCAATTATCTGGAGGTCAAAAACAGCGTGTCGCTATTGCTCGGGCCTTAATTAATGACCCTCTTTTAATCATGGGAGATGAACCTACGGGCAACTTGGACAAGAAAAATAGTGAGATTGTTTTTCATACCTTCCAACAATTAGCTGAGGAATTTCATCAAACCTTGTTGATTGTTACACATGACAATGAATTTGCCAATAAAACTTCTCGCATCATCGAGATGCAAGATGGCAAAATTATCAACTAACTTATTCTTTTACGATCGAAGTAACGAACGGTTTACCCTTTTGCAAGACGTGAAGAATGTATTTCCCTTGTCGGAAATTTTGAAACTCAGTCAAATTAATTTCTGAAATCTTCTCAGGATAAGTTGCTTGCCACATGGTACTACCCACAATATCGTAAATCGCAACATAGGTTGGCATCGTGCTTTCCGCTGAAAAGGAAATGCGCAATTTATCTTTGAAAGGGTTCGGGAAAACTGTAAAACTAATTGGATTCTCGATAGCTACCTGAATCTTTAAACCGGAATTTTGGATACTTTTGGCCAACAAATTAGGCTGTTTGAAGCCCTGACGCATGGTTAGACCCGACTGAACACTTGTTCCTGTAACGACACTTGATTGACCGATAACATGAGAAAAATATTTACCATTCACTTGTTGGGTTCCTCCCCCCGCTGCAATCGTTGATGAGCTAATAGTTTGTGCAAATACACTCGAAAAGGAAACAAAAAACAGGATTACAAGCGTGTAAATTTTCATATCATCGAACTAGTTTGGCCTAAAGTTACAAATTAATTCTAACCTGCGATATATTTCCCAAAGGGGATTCTACGCAAAAGCCAAACAATCACACTCGATATCAACAAACAGATAATCGCTGTTAAAGGAATCCCTATACTTGGATGCAACATCGCACCATAAATTTTAATCTTAACCAGATAGAATAACACAATGATATGTACCAAATAAATTCCATAGCTATGGGAGCTAATCCAATCGCGCAACCTGATTGTTCCCGGTATAGTACCCTCATAAGCTTTAAACAACATAAATAATCCTGCCGTCGACATCACCACACTCGGCGAAAAATTCGCATATAACAAGCCATAAAACTTGCCATCTTCCAGCGATTGTAAATAAGTTCCTTCCATCGTCCACAAGGTTCCTAATACGAACAAAAGCCATGCAAATAAACGCGAAACTGTATGATTAGCTATGTAATAGCCCAAAACTAAATAACCTAAATAGCCTGTGAAGTAGGGCAATTTAACAGGCAAACTCAGTCCAGGAAAATGTGGATTATCGAATAAGATAGTCACCAACCACATGCCTAAAAAGAATCGCAAATGGCTTTCAGATGCTTTTCTGACCCATGCGCCTATAATTGGAATAAACAAATAGACACCCACAATCATATAGATGTACCAGAAATGATAGGACGCTCCTTCAAAATACTGTTTGAAAATCCATGTAGGACTAACAGGCCGACCACCCAGTCTAACTTGCCAATTGAATAGCGCAAATACCGTATTGTAAAATAAAAATGGAACGATGATTCGTAGAAAACTCTTCTTGAAAAACGAGCCTATTTCCTCCTCGCGTGGCAATAACAATGCACCTGACAACATCACGAAAATGGGCACCGCATAGCGGAAGCCACCATTATACAAATTGGCGAACCACCAAGCCGAATCAGGCGTTTTCCCAAAGCTCAATAAGACATTCGCAGCCGAATGAATCAGCAACACAGCAAGCGTTGCTGTGACTCGTAAATTATCTAAATATTGAACTTTGGGATTTGCCATCAATAAAAGGGTTGTTTGTAGAATCGTTTTTTAGTAGCCGCATAAATCGCATTCGCAATCGAACCTCCCGTAGGCGGTAAAGCCGGCTCCCCTAGTCCCGTTGGACTAATTCCATTATCCACAAAGTACGCATCTATTTTTGGAACTTCATTGCCCCGGATCATCCGATAGGCATTAAAATTCGTTGGGCTTGTCACGCCTGCCTGAATATTTAGTTTGGCAAACATCGCATGTCCCATGCCATCTATGATCGCACCTTTCACTTGGTTTTCTGCGCCACTCAGATTAATTACCTCACCACAATCCGTCACGGCAGTTACCTGAGTCACTTGTGGCTTACCGTTTTTCACCTGTACTTCAGCAACCTGAGCCACATAGGAGAAATGTGAATAATACACACTAAAGCCTTGGTGCACGCCTGGTTTCTTTTTCCATTGCGATTTTTCGGCTACTTGACGAATCACCTCGGCAAAACGATCAGGCTCATAGGTAATCTTGCCCACAGGATTGGATTTCACACGTGCCAACAAATCTAAACGCAATTGAATGGGATCTTTTCCGGCTGCTTCGGCTACCTCATCTAAGAAAGCTTGCTCGGCAAATCCCAAGAAATTGGTAATCGGCGCGCGCCAAGGTCCCGTCGTCACAGCTGATTTTTGATCAACAGACTCAATCAACACATGGTCAATGGCACCTACCGGGAAATTATCTTGGCGTGTCGAATTTCCTGCATTCAAGCCTACGCCACGCAAATAAAATGCCGTTATATTTCCTTTGGCATCAATACCCGCTTTGAAATGATAACGTACAGCTGGTCGGTAAGTACCTCCACCCATATCATCCTCCCGCGTCCACATGACCAACACAGGTTTATTAATGATACTCGACAATTCAGCGGCTTCTAAGGCGAAATCATTACTTAAGCGCCGACCGAAGCCACCGCCCATTTTACTCAGCTCCACTTGAATCGTATTTTCCGGAACACCTAATAAGGTAGCTACGGCTTTTTGCGCTGGTTGGGGAACTTGCGTAGGTCCTGCCAATAATACCGAACCCGGCTTGACATCCGCGAAAAAATTCATCGGCTCCATCGGGCTATGTGAGATAAATGGACATTCGTAAGTCGCTTCGATCACTTTGGTAGCTTCTGAAATAGCTTTCGCAAAATCACCGTCCTTCCGTTGGACCGTCGCCTTATCCGACTTCATACCTGCTTCAAACCAGGCTTGGTGAGTCTCATTACTCTCCAAAGGAGCTTCTGAACCATAAGAACATGTCAAATTTTGACGCGCTTGCATGATTTCATAAGTACTTGTCCCAACAATAGCAACCTTATTTTTAAAGGAAACAACATCGATGATTCCAGGCATTTTCTTGACATCGTCAGCTGAAAATGATTTTAAAGTCGCACCAAACGGTGGTCGTACAATCTGAGCAAAAACCATATCAGGCTTACGAATATCAATCCCAAAAACAGGTTCACCCGTCACAATCGCACGATTATCTACACCACGAACCCGGGTTCCAATAATCTTGTAATCTTTACGATCCTTGTAGGTGACAGTTGAGGGAACAGTTATTTTGGCTGCTTCAGTTGCCAAAGAACCGTAAGATGCTTTCTGACCGGAAGGCCCTAAAACAAAACCTTTGGAGGTTTTACATGTACTAACATCCACCTTCCATTGATTCGCTGCAGCTTGCATCATCATCTGGCGCACAGTCGCACCCGCTTTGCGCAACCGCTCCCATGAATGTTTCAATGCACCTGAACCACCCGTTACTTGGCGTTCAAAATTTTGCGTATCTAAATTCGCTTGCAGTACTTCCACTTGCTTCCAATCCACATCCAATTCTTCTGCCACGACAACAGGAAATGCGGTTTTAATGCCTTGTCCAATTTCCGGATTAGGTGAATACAAACGAATCTTTCCTGTCGAATCAATGCTCAAAAATGCATTAAATCTTCCTGGCTCATTGGCAATTGCCATCGCAGCGCCCTTCGATTCAAACCAATCGAATCCCAAGGTAAACACACTCGTAAAGAGTGCCGTTTGTTGGATAAAATTTCTACGGCTCGTTTTCATTTCTTGACTTTTTTAGCGGCTAAAGCAACTGCTTCTTGAATGCGGTGATAGGTGCCGCACCGACAAATATTTCCGGCCATGCCGTCCACAATTTCTTGTTTCGAGGGATGTGGATTTTTCTTGAGTAATGCGGCAGCGGTCATGATTTGACCGGCTTGGCAATAACCACATTGGGCTACATCTAATTCATCCCATGCTTCTTGAATGGGGTGTTTACCCGCTGGATCCAATCCTTCGATCGTGGTGATTTGCGCATTCCCAACGGCGGAAATAGGCAAAACACATGAGCGCATCGGCTCGCCATTGACCCAAACGGTACAAGCGCCACATTGGGCGATTCCACATCCAAATTTGGTTCCTAACAAACCTACATGATCCCGCAACGCCCACAAAAGTGGCGTATTGGAATCGATGTCCAGGCTTACTTTTTTTCGATTAATCGTCAATGTTATTGCCATGACTACTTTTTCTTTTTGATGATTTCCTTAATGCGTAAGTTCCTAAATTTCAAGGGAGACCCATGTCCTAAGAACCCAATATGACCTGTTTTGTTTAACAAACCTGGATGTTCTTTATGATCCGGCGTTCCGTCTTTGATGGCCTGCATAATGTCGCCATCTGTGATTACTTCTCCGTTTAAAATTACTTTAATGTGATTTCCCTCTGCGATTACTTCTTCTTCATTCCATTCGCCTACCGGCTTCAGGAATCCTTGCTTTGCTGGGATAATTCCATACACGGAACCGTGGTATTGATACGGTTGTAATTTGGCATAAACGGGAGCCGTATTATCCAAAATCTGCAACTCCATGCCCACGTAAGCCGCATCGCCTTCGAGAGGTGTACGAATGCCTAGGCCATTGTTGGCGCCGGGCGTCAACTGGAATTCAAACTTCATGTGAAAATCACCGTATTCCTTTTTGGTATATAAATTCCCTTTGCCACCGCGTTTCGGATCAATGATTAATTCGCCATTTACGGGATAATAGTCAGTCGTATTTCCGGTCCAATTAAACAAAGATGATCCGTCGAAAAGAGGCTCAAAGCCTACTTCTTCTGGCTTATAAGATGGCTGTGGGGTCAATTCCTTCACATAAATATTACGGTAAACGATGTGGTTTCCATGTGCCTGCAATTCAATCGCATCCTTGATGAAAATGGGAATTTTACGATCCCAATAATTTTCCAAAATCACGTTATCCACAACCATTTCCCCGTTTAAATAAACCGTTACGCGTTCTCCACGCATGATTACCCGGAAAGTGTTCCACTCTCCTACGGGGTTGTCGGCCACTTTCGTAGGATTCTTTGGATTAATTTGATTGTTATACAAACCTCCTGAACCCACTTGCGCACCTACATTCGTACGCGCAATGTCCCAAATCTGCACCTGCGGCGAACCGCGCAAATAAAGTCCAGCATCTCCATCTTTTTCGATTTTCCAATCGATTGTCAATTCAAAATCTTGGTAATCTTTGACCGAGCATAAATTATCGCCATGGCCTGTGAAATGTAATTCTTCGCCTTGGGCCAACCAGCCTTTGCGCATGATGGAATCAGCTTTAATTTGCTTCATGGCCAAGGTATCTGCCGAAGTCTTTCTGCGTTTCACAGGATTGTCAACCAAACCTTTCCATCCGCGTAAATCGATTCCATTATACATCGTATAAAATCCACGGCCCGGATTGCTCTTCATCACTTGGTCGCGAATCGCTGCATCGGAGATTTGCCATTGATTTTCCAATGTCCATTCTTTCGTCATGGTACCCTGAAATTCCGGATTGGCAACATACAAAGCGGCTAATCCATCTACGGCGATTTGCTTAACATTCGGTTCTTTTAAACCAAGGTATAAGGTACGCATGGCCGATAATGAATTGCATTTCGCCAAACCTTTATAAATCTGCTCACGTGTTTCCAGGTTCTGAGTTATACTTAAGGCATTTCGGTAGCGCAAAACTTGTTGGTCTACATTCGCAAATGCTTTCCCATTAATCCGCACAAAAGCGCGCAATGCCTCTTCATTCGTCTTCCCTAAGGCATACAACCAATCCAAATTGGCCACTTCTTGAACGAAAGGAACCCAATTCGATTTTTGACTTGCTGATGTAGCGAATGCCGTGATTTTACTATTGCGCGTGCCATCCTTTTTGATCAATTGCGTCATGCAATTTTGAAGCGCTTTTACTTCATTAGATAATTGCGCGATAGATAATTTCTCAGCGATCAAGTCAAAATCAGCTAAATCCACCCATTTATCCAAAGCCTCAAAGCCCGCAGCACGTTCCGGATGATTCGATTGTACCGCACGCCAAACCAATGATTTCACTTCGGGCCATTGTCGGCCGCTACCATAGGTCAACAACACCGTTTTTTGTGCGGTGGATGCCTGATCGTAACCAGATAATTGATTTTTAAGGTAGGCATTCGCGGCTAATGTCGTCGTGAAATCAGCGATTTTTTGCGCGTCTACTTGATTCGTTTTCAGCAAATCCCAAACAGCAGGCAAGCCTTTCGCTCTTTGCACGTGAAGTTGAGCAATGATCTGTTCCGTTTTGAAATTCGAATTTTGAATGAGTGGTAATGCCCAAGCTGCTTTGTAAGTCCCAACAGCGATAATGAAGGCTTTTTGATGTGTGGCATCCCAGGATTTCAACGTAATGTTGAACCGCGGTTTAGCCAATAATTGCTTCAAAATAAAAGCGCTCACTTGCGGTTTTGAATTTGGATACTTCGCTAGCAAGATACTTTCATCTTGTTTGGCAATCAGTCCAATGATTTGACATTGCGTTGCTTCTGGAAGATCCGCTCGTAAAAAGGCTTTTAATTCTGTGATGTTTTTGGCATTTGCCAAAATGAAGGCTTCTGTCGCTTGCGTGGGTTCGTAAATTCCTTTGCTCGCATAGGCAGCCGCTTTTAATTCTGACGTGGCACCTTTTGTGCGGAAATTCAATTGCTGCTCGCGGGATGATTGCGCGAGGGCTTGCCAACTAACTAATAATAAAACTAAATATTTCATGATGTTTAGAGGATATAAGGTGCGCGCATCGGCTGGTTAATGAGACTATTTGCTTCGGGATCGCCGATAAATTCTTGCTTAATCGGGTCAAATTTAAGGTTGCGGTGCAAACGCATCGCGATTAAACCCATGTTGATGAGCGTACACGAGCGATGCCCATTTTCCTCATTCAAGGCAAATTGCGTCCTATTTTTCACCGAGTCCACAAAGTCCATTTGTTGGGCCGGCGGCTCCGGAAACTCGGCCAATTTGCGTTCCAAATCGGGAATGTCCGACTTAAAATTGCGATATAACTTTCCTTTTGGCCCTTCGATATAGGCTACTTTCTCGTCTTTGGCTTCGCCATCGAGAACGATTTGGCATCCATCTGCATAGGTGTACGTGATTCGATTGAAGATTCCCACGGCATCTTTATCTTGAACCGGAGCATCCACTTCGACATACACGGGGCTTTCGTTGTCTTTGCCCAACATATATTGAATCGGATCCATGTAATGTTGGCCCATGTCGCCTAAGGCTCCCCCATCGTAATCCCAATAGCCCCGGAAAGTTTGGTGGGTCCGATGAACGTTATAAGGTTTATACGGCGCTGGTCCGAGCCAAGCGTCGTAATCCAATTCAGGAGGAACGGGCTGAGGTGTCAAATCCGTTTTGCCCACCCAGTAAAATTTCCAATCGAAACCCGTGTGTTTGCTTACGGTGAATTTCAAAGGCCATCCCAAAAGTCCCGAATCCACTAATTTTTTCATGGGTTTCACGGGACAATTCAACCCATAAAAATTACCTTCAAAACGGAACCAGGTGTTTAGTCGGAAAATTCGACCATGCTGCTGAATCGCTTCTTTTAATTTCTGTCCTTCCCCGATGGTCCGAGTCATTGGTTTTTCACACCAAACATCTTTTCCTGCACGCGCAGCATCTGCGGCCATAATGCCATGCCAATGTGGTGGAGTGGCTACGTGAACGATATCTACTTCGGGGAGCTGAATCATCTCACGGTAATCGGAGAATGCCTTCACCCCTTTCTCTACTTTGTCTAAGCCGAGTTGGAGGTTTTTCTTATCGACATCACACAAGGCGACAACGCGTGTACCCGCATAGGGGATATGACCGCGGCCCATGCCGCCGGTACCGATGATCGCTTTGGTGAGTTGGTCTGAAGGAGCTATAAAGCCCTTCCCGAGTACATGGCGGGGTACGATGCTAAATGCCGCTAAGGATAGGACGGATTGCCCAAGGAATTTTCTTCTGGAAACTGACATAATTGAATAGGTTTACGTCACAATATAGTGATTTTTTCGATAGACGCTGCCGGGGTCTGCGACCCCGGCAGCGTCACCCCAAACCACCGTTAAAGTACAGCAAATCCAGCCAAATTATCAGCTTTCACGAAAGAAAATCAAGTTCCTGAACGAATAAACGGGTATCTTTCGCTTCGAAAATTTGACGCTGCCAGGGAGTCTACGACCCTGGCAGCGTTCAAATTCTGATAACGACGGTTAAACTACGAGCACCATGAGCCCCAATCACGAGCGATTGCTCAATATCTGCGGTCTTCGATGGACCGGCTAAAAATAAACCAAAACTCGAGTTTGGCATTTTTAATATTTCATATGCCGCGTGCATATGAGGTACAATTTTAGAAACATTGATCACTAAATGTTGGCAAATAAACGGCGCCACCCGATGCGGCATCGCTTCTTCGGTCAACCAAATCGCCCCATTTTCTGCCACTCCAAATTCTCCATCAATCTCCAATACTTCCACGTCAGCTAAACTCAAGCCATCCATCGTTTTGTCATAGCGGCGCCGACCAGGAAATAAAACTTCTAATTCCTCAGGACTCACCACGCGCGCACCCACCACCTCAAAAGAAGCCTTGAAATCAAAATCCGAAGAAGCTCCTTGAAAAGCTCCCGGATGTTTCACGGCATCCTGAGACCCAATTTTCCCCAATATTTCTTCTCTTGCGCTCATCGTTTTTGGTACCATTCTTGAAAACTCTCCTTTGGGGCAACAGGCATTTCCCGCTGTTTATACCAAGGATTTAATCGTGTATTTAGGAAAGGTGCGAATTTACGAACTAGTGATCCGCCTATTCGATACATGACAGGATTAGCTAATACAAATGCCATCATCTTCATTCCAATAGACTTAGAAACCGGCGCTAAACCTGCGGCCATCAAATCCTGCCGCCAAAACCACAATTGCTCATGGATATTGATCTTAACCGGACAAACATTCGAACAAGATCCACAAAGCGTGCTCGCAAAAGGCAAATCCGCATTGGCCTTTTTATCGATATTCGGAGCTAAAATGGAGCCAATAGGGCCAGCCACCGGTTGGTGATAACTATGCCCCCCACTCCTACGATACACCGGACAGGTATTAAAACAGGCCGCGCAGCGGATGCATTTCAAGGAATTCTTGTATTTCGGGTCGGCGAGCTGACGCGTCCGACCGTTATCCAACAACACGATGTGCATTTCCTGGCCCTCACGCGGTTTATGGAAATGCGATGAATAGGTCGTGATTAATTGACCCGTGGCACTTCTTGCTAAAAGTCTAAGAAAAACAGCCAGATCCTCACGTTTTGGAATAATCTTTTCAATCCCCATGCAGGCAATATGCACTTTGGCTAAATGTGCCCCCATATCTGCATTACCCTCATTCGTACACACCACGAATTCACCCGTTTCAGCCACCGCAAAATTCACTCCGGTAATCGCAACTTCTGAAGCCAGAAAATGCCCACGAAGATGTTGGCGCGCAGCCTCTGTCAAAAACTGGGGATCTTTATTCCCTTTCGGAGTACCTAAATACTGGTGAAATGTCTCCCCTACATCCTCTTTTTTCAGGTGGATCGCAGGTAATACAATGTGACTAGGCGCTTCTTTCCGAAACTGTACGATGCGTTCTCCTAAATCGGTATCAACGACTTCAATACCATTTTTGGCCAAATAATCATTCAAATGACATTCTTCGGTCAACATGGACTTACTCTTAACGAGAATTGAAGATCCTTGTGCCGCAATAATTCCATGCACAATGGCATTATGCTCCGCCGCATCTTTCGCCCAATGTACTTTAATACCATTCGCTTGCGCTTTGGCTTCAAAGGCCTGCAAATAGCTTCCTAAATTCGCTAAGGTATGATCTTTGATTTGTGAAGCGTGTTCACGCAAGGCTTCCCATTCGGGTAAAACTTTCGATGCCTTATCCCGCTTAGCACGCACAAACCACAAGGTTTCATCATGCCAGTCGGTCCGCTCAGCATCCGCAATAAATTTCTCTGAAGCCTCCGCGTGACTATGCATGATTCAATATTTCGACAATGTGTTTCACCTGAACTTTGGAACCTTGTCGGCGCAAAATCCCTTCCAAATGCATCAAACAAGAAGTATCCGCCCCCACGATGTATTCCACCTCATTCGCATTGTGCTCCTTGATTCGATCTTGTCCCATCTTCACCGAAACGGCTTCTTCCGTCACACAAAACGTTCCGCCAAAACCGCAGCATTCATCTACACGAGTCGGCATCACCACTTCGACACCATCTACAAGACTTAGTAAATCTTGCAATTTGGAAAAGGGTTTTTCATTGCGCTCCGACATCGAACTTAAGCGCAAACCGCGCTGACCATGGCAACTTTGGTGCAACCCAACCCGGTGAGGGAACGACGCGTTTAACGAAGAAACGTTCAAAACATCCGTCAAAAACTCACAAATCTCATAAACTGAATTCCTGATTTTCTCCAATGGATGATGCTCCTTCAAATGCAATACGCATGAACCCGAAGGTCCCACGATGTAATCAAATCCCTCAAAATTATTCGAAAAATTGGTATCACAACCTGCTGTGGAGGATGCAAAACCTGAATTGGCCATCGGTTGGCCGCAACAAGTTTGATCTTTGGGAACAACAACTTCGCAGCCCAGTTTTTCCAACAATTCCAAACTCGCCACCGCGACTTGCGGGTAGAATTGGTCAATGTAACAAGGAACAAACAGGGCAACGCGCATCCTAATATCGTTTCAATTGAATTAAATCTTTTGGGGTATCACCCGCATAAACCATTAAAGCCGCTCCTAAAGCACTAGCTTGAGCCACTTCCGCCGCATACACTTTTATCGCTGGAAAGGCACGCGCTAATAAGCGCATGTACCATTCGTTCTTGCTAAAACCTCCGTCCACGAGCAATTGTTTGACAGGTGCATCTTTCAACAGCAAGTTCAAACTAAAGATTTGTTGGCCTACCAAATCTACCATGAATTGATCATACGCCGAAGCCAAATCTGTAAAATCAGCTAAATTCCGCGAGGCGAAGGCACATTCGAAAACGGACGAAGCACTCGGTTTCAATTCGAAAACGGAATCGTTGAATCGACAATCCTTGAACGATCCTCCAAAATGCTTTTCCATCCGAGCCACTTGCTCCTCATGAAAATGTCCCCCAAACAAACGAGACGCTTTGACCGACTTTCCGTTTGGCTGTAAATAACACAAGACATCATTCGCTAATTCGTCAGCAGTCAAGGGTGAATCATTAAACGGATGCATCGCAATGCACCAGGTACCCGTCGACAAAAGCACAAATTCCTCCGAAATACTCCGCAAATAAGGGACCAAAGCGGCTGATGAATCATGCAATCCCATACCGTAATGAATACCATCAATTTCGTCAAAAGCTACATCAGAAATAGGTGCCAAGCGATCCTCGATCGCTGAAACCCAGGGATGATATTGACCTAAATCAAAATCCCAAAGCGCCGTATGGCAACCGATGGACGTGATCTCAGAAAAGAATTTCCCTGTGAATAAAGAAGCTAGGTAATTAGGAAAATGTAAGGCCTGGTGAACCTCAGGCCAAAATGCTTTGAATTGAGCAGCATAAACCTGCAATCCCGAATTTAGATTCCCTAAAATAGGTGATGCCGTTTTGCGGGCAAATTCCGACTCGCCGCCAAAATCCGCATAGGGAAATGGCACAGTAGCAGGTTTCAAATAATTATACAATGGCGCCACGGGGTCCCCCATGCGATCTACATAAACAAACGACGCGCCATAGGCCGAGAAATTCAATCCGATTAATTCGAATTCGGGCATTTGGCAAATCTCTGTAAATGTCGATATGATCCATTGCTGAAGCGTCGCTAAATCCTCACAAGCAAATCCATCTTCGTCCACAATCTCTGCAAAACTCTGCTGTTTCTCGAACACAATCTCAAACGCTGTATTCCACAGAAAGACCTTTTTATTGGTCTTCCCGATATCAAATACGGCAATTACTGGCGTCCTCAAACTCATTTTACAATCCCGTCGCTACCGTTTTTGCACCACGTGCCTTGATTAATTGATCACGCAATTTCTCCTGACGGAACAAGGCGATCGGATCCAAAGCTCCACCTAATTCCAACCGGGCTTGCGCCACTAATGCGCGCACATCCGTACGGAACACGGCCTGTAATATTTCTTGACAACGAACCACATCATTCGCTTCACGAGCTGCTTCTAAAGCTTTTCGATCCACTAATAAGGCTTGTGCATAAGCAATTTGAATGGCTTCCACCGATTGCAATAAATCTTCCAAAGGATCCTTCACATTGTGTGAAGCGTCGATCATCCAACCTAAATCTTTGGCATGATTCATACCTTTGGCATCCATCCCGTCCACTAATTCATTGAAGATCAAGAACAATTGATACGGTTTAATCGAACCTGCCGTCAAATCATCATCTCCGTATTTCGAATCATTGAAGTGGAAACCACCCAATTTACCCTCCATCAAGAGAATGGAAACGATTTGCTCGATATTGGCATTCGGCAAATGGTGCCCTAAATCGACCAAGGTTTTTGCCTGTGGCCCTAATTTATTCACCATCGAATACGACGCACCCCAGTCTCCTACGGTCGTTGAATAGAAGTTCGGCTCATAAGCCTTGTATTCCAAATACAAAGACCAGTCGGCAGGTAGCGCCGCATAAATCTCCCGCAAACTATCTACCGTACGCTCATAAGCATGACGGAAGTTTAATTGGCCTGGAAAACAAGAACCATCTGACAACCAAACGGTTAAAGCTTTGGAACCGAGTTCAACTCCGTGCTTAATCACTTCAATGTTGTGATCAATCGCTTGTTTCCGAGTCGCCGCAGAAACATGTTGCAAGGATCCGAACTTATAGGAATGAGCCTGATCCGCTTGATCTTGAAAGGTATTTGAGTTGACCGCATCGAATGCCAAACCGTGTTGGGCTGCCAGATTACGAATCGCCGCAGGATCCGTAGGAATATCCCAAGGAATGTGCAATGAAATCGCACCCGATGACTGATTCAAGGCATGTAATAAACCCACATCCGCGATTTTTTCTTCTAAATTTCGCGGTTCGCCTCCGCCGGAGAACCGACCAAATCGAGTTCCTCCCGTGCCTAAGGCCCAAGAAGGAATCGCGATTTGAAAATCTTTTAATTTCTGCAAAATGCCCGCAGGCAAGTTCACCTCAGATTTCAAGAAATCCAGTCGGCGGGTATGTTGGGCTAAAAGTGCCTCGTTATGATTCGAAATATTCATGGTTCTTATCTTAAAAATCCTGCAGCTACACCACCATCTACGTTTAGCGCATTTCCGGTCGACTTATTTAATAAGCCTCCTACGAATGCAAAACACGCGTTAGCAATATCATCTGGCAAAATAGATTCATTCAAAAGGGTACGTTTCGCATAATATGCTGGTAATTCAGCTACCGTGATGCCATAGGCTTTTGCACGACCTTCGGCCCAGCCACCTGCCCAGATATTGGAATCTGCAATCACCGCATCTGGATTCACGGTATTCACACGGATATGATCTGGTCCTAATTCCGCGGCTAACAAACGGGTCATGTGCGCCTGCGCTGCTTTGGCAGAACCATAACCCACGTTGTTCGGTCCTGCAACGAAGGCATTTTTCGACACGATGTTCACAATATCGCCACCCAATCCCTGCTTGCGCATCACGGCAATCGCCGCTTGCGAAACCAAGTATTGTCCCTTCACTAAAATATCATATAATTTATCCCAGTCGGCCTGCGTATGCTCCAAAATCCCTTTCGAAATCGAGACTCCCGCATTATTCACGATTAAATCCACCCCACCAAAATCCAAACAAGCTTGCTTCATCGCCGCCTCAATCGATTCTTGATTGGTTACATCCGCGATGACCGTAGATACCACATCTTTCCCGAACAAGCTCACAAACTCTGCTTTCGCCTCCGCCAAACGATCGGCGTTCACATCATTTAAAATCACGCAAGCACCTTCTTGAGCCATTTTTTTGGCAATCGCCTTACCGATTCCCCCACCCGATCCCGTCACAAATGCGATACGGCCGGATAAGGCTTTGGGCTTAGGCATGCGTTGGAGTTTGGCTTCTTCCAACAACCAATATTCAATATCAAAAGCTTCTTGACGAGGCAAGGAAGTATAAGACGAAATCGCCTCCGCACCGCGCATGACGTTGATAGCATTCGTATAAAACTCGGCGGCAACGCGAGCCGTTTGTTTGTCTTTGGCAAAGGTAAACATCCCCACACCCGGGTATAAAATCACAACTGGATTTGGATCGCGCATCGCGGGGGAATTCGAATGTTTACAAGAATCGTAATAAGATCCGTACATGATGCGGTAATCCTCAAATAAAGGCGTCAAGGCCTCAACAGAAACATCAGAACCCAACACCAATGGCGAAATTTTCGTCCGTAAAAAGTGATCTGGGCAAGAGGTACCTAAAGGTGCCAATCGATCTAAATCATTCGAATTGATGAATTGCAAGACACGCTCATCGTCGGAGAAATGACCAACCATCTGAACATGTGACGAACAAAATCCACGCAAAACGGGTGCTAACGCTGCAGCCTTAGCCGCTCTTTCTTCAGCAGAAAATGAAGACATGCGCGCACCACCAAAAACCGTTTTCGTTTTCGATTCAATGTAATCCGCACATTTTTCAATGACCTCGAGGGTATTTACATAACACTCGTGAGATGTGTCGCCCCAGGTAAATAAACCGTGCGAGCCCAACATGATGCCACGTAATTGGACACCGCGCGAAGCTGCCTCGTCCAAGCAAGCTTTTAATTGCAAGCCTAGATCGAAGCCAGGACGTTGCCAGCCCACCCAGCCAATTAATCCACCGAACAAGTCTTTGGTAATTTGCTCACCATCTTTTGATGCCGCAATCGCAATGGCCGCATCAGGATGCAAGTGATCAATGTGTTTGAATGGTAAAAATCCGTGCAAAGGTGTATCGATGGACGGGGCTTTGGAAGACAAATCAAAAATGCAATGATTAAATAATTCCACCATCTCATCTTCGTGTACCAAACCACGGTAGACATTCGTCAACGAACGTAAGCGATCCACGTACAAAGCGGCGCAGCCCGACTTCTTTAAGGTTCCGATATCGCCACCTGAGCCTTTGATCCACATCACTTCTGTTTCAGAACCTGTCAACGGGTCTTTGTCTTGCAATTTCACCGAGGTATTTCCCCCGCCGTAATTCGTGATGCGTAAATCTGCTCCTAAAATGTTCGAGCGGTAGATGAATAGGTCAACTTCATTTCCTGCGAGTGCCGCTGCTTTGGCATCATCCCAAAGGTAAGATACGTGTTTGTACATGTTGCTTTTTTATTTTTCCCAAAACTACGCTTGCAAAAGCGCCCAACCATCCTATCCTACCTAGGGATAGTCAAAATATTTTTTCCGGCTTTTAATGGATATTTTTTTCCTTGCCAAACAAAGGTTCCATTCACTGTTCCCGGCAAGGTGATCGAAGCGCTGCCCAATTTGTACTGCACCTGAATTTCCCCCTGCGGATGCGGCACCACGCCTTCTGCTTCTTTCAAGTCACCTAAATGTGGCTCAATTTTTACTTTGGCAAAAGCTGGCGCATCAGAATCTACCCCCAAAACGATGCGGAAGAATTCAATGTTCGGGCTTGAACCCCATGCATGGCAATCCGATCTGGACGTGGAAATATCCGATGTTTCCGCCCAAGTCGACAAGCCCATGTCGATATTTTCCTTCCATTTATCAAGCCATTTCATGTAATCATTGCCTTGACCAGCTTTCGTTAAGGCTAAGTGTAAGTAGTATTTAAAGTAGATAGACGTAGGTGCTAAATCTTTGTCAGTCAAGAGCTTACTTGACACCCCGCCAGCGTCAAAACCTGCCAAAATGGCAAGAGAATTTGCGTGTTGGGAAAATTTATCATGCACTTCCGTATCTGCATACAAGCCCCTCGAGGCATCCCAGTATAATTTATGTAAAACCGGTTTTAATGCCTTCACTTTCGCCTCATAGCGTGCGGCCAATTCGGGATAACCAAAATAACGTTCGATTTCCGCCGCATTTTGCAAGATCCACACATACTGAAAATCGATCACCGCCGAACGGCCAGAAGGCCCCACCGGTGCAATTCCCCTCGGCCAAGCATTCACCCAATCGGAGAAAGTCCAATAAGGAATGTTTTGCAAGGTTCCATCGGTTCCTTCGAAACGCGAAAAATAATCCAAAATCCCGCGCATGCCGGATAGTTTATTTTTCAAGAACGAAGGATCTTTACCATAGCGTAAATAATCATGCAACATCCCGATGTACCACAAAGAGAACGTCGGAATTTGTTGGTGCAAATCGGTCGGATAGCGACTCAAGGTAATCCCTTCTGCAATCCGAGAATGATCCATATGATCTAAGGCCTGACGCACCAAACGCTCATCCCCCGTATAATACATGCTGACGAGCGCCTGAATCCGTGCATCGCCGATGTACTGCAATTGTTCGTAATAAGGACAATCCATGTAGGTTTCCATGGCACACAAACGCGCCGTGCGGAAACCTACGTCGAGCAATTGGGGAATTAAGGCATTATTGGATTTCAAAGACGCTTTGGCCTGAAAAGGAAAACCTGTGAATACACTTTTGAAATCTTGTAAGGTCAAAGCCTCCGCTTCTGTCTTTACGGTCAAACGTACATAGCGAAAGGTGCGATACGTCATCGTTTCAAACGTATGGGAAGCGCCGTCGGCGATGAGGCTGTCCTTGCGGCCCAACCAGTATTTATTTTCGATATCGTTTCGATTGCCTTTGTGATTTCCATTTTTCGTGGTTGTGCTTAATGCCTTTTTCTCATAAAGCCCTTCTGTATACGTAAGACCTATTTTGGCATCTTTCCCTCCACTAAAGGTCAATTGTGGATAGGCGTTTGTCAGCACTCCATGGTCGATCCACAAATCCACCGAAGAATTCGCAGGTACCACGAGCGATTTCCCGTGAATCAAATCCCCCTCTCCTTTGCGAATAGCCGCAAATCGTTGTTCCTTTAATTCCATTGCTGGAATCGCAGCTGGATATAACATCCAACCCCTTGAATCGATAGCCGCGCCTTTGGTTAAACCTGGACCCAAAGATTTCGCGGAGATAAAGGGCGACCAGGCTTTGGCATATTCCTGCAATTCACCTTGACCCGCTACATAATATCCTGGCACCCGAGGCTGCAACGGATATACCCCTAGATTTTTAGCCACTTGCCAATTCATATTGGTATTCAATGCAGCATGAGCCTCCTCGTCGGCCTGCAAAATAAATCCCGTTGCATACGAAATTTGGGCTTCCGACTTCCCTTTTCCCTCATTCCAAACCAAGGCCTCCAAAGTATTTTCTCCCACCTTTAAATAAGGCGCGATGTCCAAGGTCTCAAAATTCCAGAAATACAAATCGCCCCGAGCAGGTCCAGCCGATACCCACGTACCGTTCACGTATAATTTATAGCGATTATCGCCAGAAACGTGAATGAGACATTTGGCAGGTTTTTCAGGCAAAGAAACCGTTTTCTGAAATTTGAATACGCCATAATCTTTCAAACCTTGCAGGGAATAAATACTATTCGCATTTTCTGAATAGGTAATCCAGGAAGCTTTCCAGGGTTTACGCCAAAGTTCAGGTTTAAGATTTTGTGAATAGGCCAAGGGGCCTACAAGTAGGAGGAATAGGAGGAGTTTTTTCATAGGTTTACCTTTTACATAATAAACCCCAGGCTAAAGCCCGGGGTTAAAAATTTTAATAACCCCAGGTTTTAACCTGGGGAAAATAGACTATTTCTTTTTCTTCGGTTGTGCCATATCCATGTAGTCTACAACCAAGCTACTCAAGGCTTTCACCCCCACTTGGAAATGACCTTCATCCAAATGGAAATCTGGTGTATGGTGTCCTGCCACTTCATCGGCCTTTTTGTTATCCGGTCTTGCTCCTAAAAAGAAGAAGAAGCCTGGCACTTTTTGTTGGAAGAATGAAAAATCTTCCGCACCTGTATGTGCAGGAACAGTTCTAACGCGATCCTTTCCATTCACTCCTTGCAAAGTTGGCAACATCTTTTCCACCAATTGCGGATTGTTATACGTCACAGGATATCCTGTACCGATCGTCACATCTGCTTTACCGCCACCACTTTCAGCGATATTCGTTGCGATATCTCTGATGCGTTGATGAACCAATTGACGTTGTTCTACGCCAAAAGTCCGGATCGTTCCGATCATATGAGAAGATTCTGGAATGATGTTTTGGCGAATACCACTGTGAATGGCGCCAACTGTCACAATCGCAGGATCTTCGGTGATGTTTACGGAACGCGAAACGATGGTTTGTAATCCCATCACGATTTGAGAAGAAATAACAATCGGATCAATTCCTGTCCAAGGAGATGCGCCATGCGCTTGTTTTCCTTTGACTTTGATATCCAATTGGTCTACTGCCGCCATCGTTGCACCCGGTTTGTATTCCAAAACGCCATTATCCGAGCCTGCAGCAATATGCAATCCAAAAATGACATCTACTTTTGGGTTTTCTAGCACGCCTTCCTTGACCATTAATTCGGCACCCGAAAGGATCATCTCCCCTTTGTCATTATAAACACCTTCTTCAGCGGGTTGGAAAATAAATTTCACCGTACCTGCCAAATTTGCTTTCTCTGACGCTAAAATTTCAGCTACTGCCATCAAAATTGCGACATGTGAATCGTGGCCACAGGCATGCATAACACCTGTTTTTTGGCCATTGAATTCGGCTGTCACTTGGGATTTAAATGGCAAATTCCCACGTTCCGTTACCGGCAAACCATCCATATCGGCGCGTAATGCGACTACGGGTCCCGGCTTAGCACCTTTCAATACACCCACAACACCTGTATACCCTACTTTCTCCTGCACTTCGATGCCCAACGAACGTAAGTGCGCTGCAACAATACCCGCTGTGCGTACCTCTTGGTTGCCTAATTCAGGATGCTCGTGGAAATCGCGACGCCAAGCAATGACCTTGTCTTTCAAAGCATCCGCTTTTTGCGCAATAACGGGTTTTAATGAGGATTGCGCAGACGCGAAAAATGGTGCTGCGAGTAGGGCGATGAAGGTTAGTTTTTTCATTCGTAATTGTTTGTTTTTTTCAAATCCCCAGGCTGAAGCCTGGGGCTATTTTTTAACCTCAGGCTTCAGCCTGAGGACTTGGGCAAACGCCCAAAATCAATCTATTTATACCCCCAACCACGCATGATGGCAATATTCTCCTTCATACAGTCAAGCGGTTGTAATCCTTGATAAGCTTCTTGTTCAATAATAAAGTGCTTCGTTCCGCCCTCTTTGTCGCCTAACTTCACCAAAGCCTGTACATCAATTTGACCTGATCCTTTTCCAAGAATCGTTGATTCAAAATGTTCATGACCTGTTTTGGCTGGCACTTCGTCTTTCACGTGCATGGAAACGAAACGACCTGGGAATTTCTTCATCACTTCGGCAGGAACTCCCCCACCATTGATCATATTACCTATGTCTAATTGTTGGGCTACGAGTTTCGGATCTGTATTGTTCAACATAATATCATATAACAATTCACCTTCCAGTTTCTCCGAAAACTCGAAATCATGGTTATGGTAGCCAAAACGCATACCGAATTTGTTACACAATTCTCCCGATTTATTGAAGATGTCCATGTATTTCAACAACAGGTTTTTATCCTTGCGAATCCCCATGTCGATGGATGGACTTATGACTAATTCCTGTCCCAAAACAGCAGCATCTTCCACAGTATACTTCCACAAATCAGTGAAATCATTTTTTGCGTCGTCCCAATGAAGCTTACCCATTACAGTATGTCCTGAAGGCATTTTAATTCCTAAATCATCGAGACGTTTACGGAATTCTTTGGCCTCCCAACCGTAAAATTTACGATTAACGTAATTGGCATGTTCTACATATTTATAGCCCATTTCTGCCAAAGCATTCAAGGTTGCTTGTGGATCCTTGCGCATATCATCGCGTACGGAATACAATTGAACGCCAACTAATTTCTTATATTTAACGGCTGCCAAACTCTGCAAAGCAGGAGAAGCAAAAGCCAATGCACCTAGACCAAAGGCCGAATTGCGCAAAAAGGAACGACGTGATGAATTCATATTTTAATAGGTTTATTTAGTTCTCCAAGCTACTAATTCTATTTCTAATTTACAAAATTCCCGTAACTTCGAAGGATGATGCAACCACTCGCAGAACGCATGCGCCCCACTTCCCTTGAAGACTACATTGGCCAAGAAAAGGTCATTGGAGCTCATGCACCCCTGCGCAAGGCAATCGAGGCAGGACATCTACCCTCTTGTATTCTATGGGGTCCTCCCGGGGTAGGAAAAACGACCTTAGCCACCTTATTAGCGGGTGCATTAAAACGTACAATCTACACGCTCTCCGCCGTACAATCTGGCGTAAAAGAAGTCCGTGAAACACTCGAATTAGCGAAGAAAAACCGCATGTTCGAGGCGCAATCACCTATTCTTTTCATCGATGAGATTCACCGTTTTTCAAAGTCCCAACAAGACTCCTTGCTAAATGCGGTTGAAAAAGGAATCGTCACTTTGGTGGGAGCAACAACGGAAAATCCATCGTTCGAAGTTATTTCAGCCCTTTTGTCGCGATGTCAAGTATATGTATTGGAGTCGTTGAATGATGTTCATTTACGCCAACTCATCGACAAGGCCATTAGCACGGATAAATTATTTGCGAATAAAACCATCACGCTCACGGAAACGGACGCACTATTCCATTTTTCGGGTGGAGATGGTCGGAAATTATTGAATTTATTTGAATTGCTAATCACCACCGAAGGGGCAAATGAAATTGAAGTTACCAATGCGCTTGTCACTGAACGTTTACAGAAAAACTTGGCGCAATATGACAAAGATGGGGAACAGCATTACGACATCATTTCTGCCTTCATTAAATCCATTCGCGGTTCTGATCCGGATGCGGCTGTTTACTGGTTGGCCCGCATGCTTGCCGGTGGCGAATCTTTGGAATTCATCGGTCGGCGTTTATTAATTTTAGCCTCAGAAGACATCGGTTTAGCCAATCCGAACGCCTTGCTCCTAGCGCAGTCTTGCTTCGATTCCATCCGCGTCATTGGCAACCCGGAATCCCGCATTATTTTATCCCAAACGGTGATCTATTTGGCAACATCCCCAAAAAGTAATTCCGCCTATAATGCGATTAATAAAGCCATGGCTTTTGTGGAGCAAACGGGAAATTTACCAGTGCCTTTGCATTTACGCAATGCACCTACGCGTCTCATGAAAGATTTGAATTATGGGGCCGATTATAAATACCCGCATGATTATCCGGGAAATTGGGTGGAGCAAAACTACTTCCCGGAGGTTCCTTCGCGCCCTGTGTTCTACAAACCTTCCGAACAAGACAAAATTAATCGTGGCACTCCATCAAAATAAGGGAGCCACTTTCATAGGAAATTTTCACCATCCCATCTTCTCGCGCCTCATTGCTAGAACTTGTCTGAGTCCCAAGCCGTAATACAGGATGGTTCAAATCGTATAATAAACCGGATGATTTTACCTCAAACGCCTCCCCATAAGGCATCAAGGAAATAGGTGTTTTGGCAGGATACCATTTTTCAAACGTAGGGGGTAACAAATATGAGGTTGAATAATCATCGAAGAAGACAATCTTCATTCGCCGACCGTATCGCACCATCGAATGAAAATTATTCAAAGTATGATCCATGCGCTTTCCGGAAGCCCAAACCACATTCACGGCGGGATAACCTTCAGCCAACAAATATTCAAAAGCCTTTTCTAAATCGGTCAAATTTTGATCCGGTGTATGTACTTTTTTCAAGGGATAATCACTGAAATCCGTGATGTGTGTATGATCAAAATCGCCTAACCAAACATCCACTTTGATGCCCAATGATATCACCCGTTCCAAAGCACCATCCAGGACAAGGACCGTAGGAGACCATTCTAATAATTGGTCCAACATATCCATTGAACACGCCTCCCCATTCGCAATAATCAGCGCAGGTTCTTGTTTGTCACGAATGATGTGATGTGAGGACATTAGGCGTTGAAGTCAGATTTACCACCCGATTTTGAAATCAATTTGGTCTCTTTGATGACGATTCCTTTGGAAACCGATTTACACATGTCGTAAACGGTTAAGGCAGCGACTGAGGCGCCAACCAAGGCTTCCATTTCAACACCCGTTTTGGCTTCTAGCCGACAAATGCACGTGATCACAATTTGATCCGCTAATACTTCCGTCTCAAATTTACATGAATCCAAACCAAGTGGATGACACAAGGGAATCAAATCCGAGGTCTTTTTGGCAGCCATGGTACCTGCAATCACGGCCGTTTGTAGGATGCTACCTTTCTTATTTTGCCAACCAGCTGCCTCGAAATGTTTGACGATTTCCTCACCTAAATAGACAATGGATTGCGCTTTTGCTTCGCGCACCGTTTCATTTTTGGAACTAACATCCACCATGCCGGGGGTACCATCGGATTGCAGGTGTGAAAAATCGATCGACATAGCTGATTTGAAATTTAGAAGACAAAAATACGGGAGAATTAGCAAAAAATAGCGAAATTTAACAAATACGTAAAACAACAAACATGATCAGTCCTATTGAAGCAATTGCCCTTTTAAAAAACAT
>JACCDW010266202.1_pt1 | contig 54398 bp, 68 predicted proteins | sample 7449781 | NCBI WGS metagenome assembly JACCDW01 (sample SAMN15323449, study PRJNA562643) | freshwater metagenome | isolation source: river surface water | place: USA:Blue River Watershed | collected 2017-08-18
AACCTTAATGGAATCTTGCAGAAGCAGTATCCAAAATTAAGAAAGATTAATTTTCATCCAGACAGTGGGCACCAAGACCATTTTCATATAGCTTTTTCTCCACAAAGAGCCGGAACATACCAAGACTATGTTGACTATGATTATTCTTCAAGCGGATCCTCTACAGATTTTGACGGAGTAGCCACAGGAGAATCTACAGCGACTTCTGAAATATTTAGAAGCTATATAAATAGTAATGAAAAAATAAAAAATAGAAATGCACTTTATAAAGCGTTGATTGACTATGGTGGATTTAAACCAGAAAGTGCAGCAATATTTATGATGATTGCAGAAAGAGAATCTAATATAGGTGCAGATTCATTTAACGGTAATATAGGTACTCGTGATTACTCTATAGGTTTATGGCAAACTAATTTTTATGGAGTTTCAGCTTTTATAGAAAGAGACATAGAAATTCCAGTAGGTACACCTGGTGGAATTACTAAAAAGAAATACAAGGCATATAAGCTTTTGTTTAAGGATCACGATAAATTTAGTCCAAAAATTGTTGGAAAAGATACAGCTATAGCAAAAATGGAAGAGCTTACAACTAAAGGTAAGGCTTATTCTGACCCAATCTTATGGACACCGATTGCACAGATAGCTGTTTTGAAGATGCAAGTTCAAGATTATATTAACAATAAAGGTTTAAACAGAAGGGGCTGGTATTATTCGCCTTGGGGGGAATATGGCGGCGGACCTGAGTATGGCTGGATTACTAAATTAAAGTTTAAAACAGCAGTAGAATTTTATGTAAAGAATAATCCAGGAAAAACAGAAGAAGATTTAAAAAAACACTGTCGACCATTTATTGAAAATATGGAAAATACAGCAGGAAAGACGGTTTATAATCAGTGGCTTAACGGGCAGGTATTTGGATGATATACCCTAAATTTGACCAAAAAATAAATGATCAAATTCAATCTTCAAGGATGCAGCAAGCCAAAACTAGAATGGCAACAGTTGCTTCTTATGATAAAATTAAAAATACTTTAACTCTAATTATGGAGTCACAGTATTCTGATACAATTGGAAACATAGTTGGAGATGTCCCATGTCCAAATATATATCGGAATTCAAACAGTTGCCCCAGAGCCTGGTGATAGATGTATAGTTGGTTTTAGTGACGAAAATGAAAGATATCCTTTTATAATTAATTTTGTTAATGACTACGCTAATGAAAAGCTTTTAAATAATGGAATAGCAAATACTGGAATACCAAGGTATATGATTTAATATGGTAAATAAAAAAATCCTCGAAAATGACGTAACTAAAAATATAGACAACTTTAATGAAGCTGAAGAGTTGCGTAAAAGAAATACTTTCTCAAGAAGAGAGGTCGGCCTAACGCACCCCGACACAAGTGCCTTTGTGAGACTGAATGACAGAGGCGAGGTTGAGATATTTGCTGGAGAAGAGCTTGGTATCATAATTAGCCCTTCAAGCAGGTCGATATCCATATTTGCTGACGTGGTTAAAATTGTTACAAAAGAAGACTATGGATTAAGATGGAATAATATGAGTTTTAATTATTCTGGAGATACATTCAATGAGCCGTCTTTAGTTAAAACCAATGAAAAAGAGATTAACTCTGGATTTAATTACGCTAATTATTATCTAGAAGCACTTACTGATCTTGAGGTTTTGGAGAAAGAAACTAATGTTGTTACTATTAGTGGGGAGTACGGGTTTTCGAAAAATCCAGTCGATTCAGAGTCAAACTCAATAACTATGGTTTCTGGAAAGATATCTGAAGAAGATTACGCTCTTTTAAAGGAATATAGTTTTACTAATTCTCAAGAAAAAGTAGATTATATGAAAAAGCTTCTTGAGTCTGGTTTTACATTTAATCAAGCTAGGGAAAAGACAATGAGGGACAAGGGTGTCTGATCTATTTTTAACGCTAGATGGCGATCTAATGATGAATGGCAATAAAGATATAGCCAAAGTAAACTCCGCTGTACAAAATGACATTCAACAAGTTTATATTAGATTAATGACTGAACCAGGAGACTTTCATGCATATCCTAGTTTAGGAGTAGACCTTTCAGTTCTCTACGGCATGCCGCAAACAAAATCGACTGGCGATACAGGTAGGATGCTAATCCTATCTGCTATGGAACGAGAGGGAGTTTTTAAAGGTAAGAATGTTACCATAGAAGCTGTCCCAACTGGTCCTGATACAATTAGATTCGATGTTCACGTACAATCTGGTGCATCTAATCCAGTGACATTAAGCATTAAGCAGAATCTAGGAGCATAAATGCCTTCAATAAATACTAAAACAAAAGATGAAATAATAGTTAGGATTTTAAACTCCTTAGAGCAAAATGCTAGTATTACTGCAACTTCTCCTGGTTCTATAGCTAGAGCATTTGCCGATGCTTTTGGCACCGAGATGTTTTATTTATATGAATCATTTAAAGAAGCAGTAAGTCAAACGAACCTTTCTACAGCTTCTGGTAGAGGTCTTGATTTAATAGGAGAAATGTATAATGTTAAAAGAAAAACATTATCAGATCAACTTGTTTATGAGAGAACAACCGCAAATATTGAGTTTATTTTAGACAAACCATATACTTCTGACATTATAATTCCCAAAGGTACACTTGTATACAATGATGTTGGCTCTTATAATTCGACACAGTATTCGTATAAACTTTCTAATGACGTTGCAATCTTAGCTGGGGTAACAAAAGCTTATGGAATTGTCACTCCAAACTTCCAGTCAAATGACCATGTTGCATCAGTAGGATCATTAACTAGACATAACTTTATTGGTCCAGCTGGAGTTATACTTTTCTGCACTAACCCCAAGGAAGTTTACCCTGTTATCAACGCAGAATCTGACGACAATTATAGAAGAAGAATTCTTTCTGCGGTTAAAGTAAGTGCTACGGGAACAGTTGAGGCATTGCGATTTGCTGCACTATCAGTAAATGGCGTTAAGGATGTTAGAATCAGAGAAGGGTCTTTTGGCCTAGGCTCATGTGAAATCATAGTGGTTCCAGAGGTTCCTGGAAGAATAGGCAATATTCCAGCAATTGTAAATTCAGCAATATCAGAAATAAGACCTTTGGGAATCAGAATTAATATATCTGCAGCAAATCCACTTCCAGTAAGTGTTAATGCTACAATCACTCTTCCATACGGAACAAATGAAAACCTTAGAGTTGGAATTCAAAATCAAGCTAGTCTTTTTGTCAAGAGATATTTGAATTCTCTGACCATAGGCGACACCATGTCTATTCAAGAAGTCGAAAGACAAATAAGAATATCATCAGATTTAATTAGAAGTATTAACATAACCAACATAACTGCACAGGGAACATCTATTAACAGAAAAGATTTTAGGGCTCAAACAGAAAGAGATTACATAGTTTCTGGCGATATCTCCATAAACTCTGTTATAATTGGTGTGTCTAACTACTAAAAGGTTGGTTTTATAAATGAGTGAAAAGTATTTCCTCTTGACGACTAAGCATATCGTCAAGGCGCCTAATATGACACAGGCAAAATTAGCGGTTGAGGGTGAATCCGATTTTGTCGGAGAAGTCCTTAAGCAAAATGTAGATGTTAATGAAGTCTCTAATGCTGAAGCTATTAAATACGTTGGCTTAACAGATTCCGTTAAGTCTGATTTTGTATATGATGATTCTTTGGACTTTTCTGATGAAGACGGAGCAGAATCATTTAGTAATAAATTTGATCTATTAAGATCAGAGAATAGAAGATTAGCAAAAGCTGTCGATAAGTATAAGAATGTTAAAGACGAAGCTGTTCTGGCAGTTTATCAGGCAGCGTACGATGCATTTTCGTCATACGAAATGCCACAGATTAAATCACCAAACATTAAGTCTTCTAAGACTGGAACGCCAGAAACAGCAGTTGCTGTATTTGCAGACTGGCAACTAGGTAAAGTTACTCCAACGTACAATAGTGATGTTCTTTCTAATAGAATAGAGTTGTATACAGAAAAGCTTTTGGAAATTGCTGAGATCCAAAGAGCCGATCACCCAGTGGATAACCTTCACGTCTGGTTACTTGGCGATATTGTTGAAGGGGAAGAAATCTTTCCTGGACAAAGCCATTTAATTGACTCTGGCTTGTATAGACAAGTTGGAGTTAATGGTCCTGAAATACTTAGCACATTTCTTAAAACAGCTTTAGAAAACTTTAAACACGTTCATGTTACTGGAGTAATCGGAAATCACGGAGCAGTTGGCGGTAGAGCTAGAAAGCAACACGATCCAGAGACCAATATGGACAGACTGCTCTACAAGATTGTTGAGCTAATTTTTAAAGATGAACCAAGAATTACATTCAACATTCCTGATGGCAAGGGTGAAAGAAACTTCTATGCTGTAGACAACATCGGTAACTATAGTTCTTTGTTGATTCATGGCGACCAAATGCCTGCGCCAACGTCATACTATGGTTACTATAAAAAGGTAATGGGATGGAAGGATGGAGCTATTCCAGAGAACTTTGATGATGTTTTCATGGGTCATTACCATCAGCAATTTAAGATGACTATTGGAAGTGGACTTTTGAGAATCTCGGGTTCACCAGAAAGTCATAACACTTATGCACAAGAATACTTCTCCTCAATGAGTAGACCTTGTCAGCACTTAATGTTTGTTCACCCAGAGAATGGCATTACTTCAGAATACTCTATCTGGTTAGACTAAGTCAGGAAGGCATCTGTAGATGAAGCAATTTATAATAGCTTTAAAGAGCTCGGACTTTATTAAGTCTGGAAACGCTTGGTCTACAGATGCCATTGACCTATACCATAACAAGTGGTATACAAATTATTCTGTATCAAAATCAAGATATGGAATAAATGAGCTTAGCGACAGGACATTTGTCGGAACAGAAATATTAGACAATGCTACGCCATCAATAGTTGTAGATGGAAGTACTCCAGTATCTGTCACTAACTATGGAGAAATTTTTAAAGATACAAGTGTAATAACTTATAATATATTTGAATATGACGAAATATCCGAACAGTATTACATTTTTAATTTAATAGAAGACGCCTCGCCTTTTTATATTTTAGACCCAAATTCTGTTAGCTTAGATCTTTACAGGTTTGTTGATACATCTTCAAGAACAGATATCTTAAGCTACAAGCGGAGCTTTTACTAATGTAAACACTCAGGACTCTCCAACATATACTGTAACCGTATATGAAGCAGATTCCTCATCTGGCCCATGGCTTAAATCTTCTGTTTCATCCGAAGTGGGCACGCTTTTCATAACAAATTCAAAGAGATATGTTAAGTTTGAATTAGACATAACATCCGAACTTCAGCCACAGGATGTAGAGAGTTATGGATTTGTTTTATTAGTAGAAGTAGCAATAGCTAATCCAGTTCCTTCTATTTTAAGCAGAACTGCAAAAAAGATCTTAAGCAGGTTTCCTTCTTGGACTAAGATGTTTGAAGATTCCGTTGATGATGCAACTCCGGAACTTCAGACTCCAACCACAGTTGGTGGATCATTTATAAATTCACTCGTTGCCGATTTTCCAGAAAACTTTGAAAAGCAAGTAAATCAATTTGAGCTGGATAGATTTGTTACTACAGCTGACGAAAATCAACTAGCATGGATGTATACATCATCTGACATCCCAGCTTCCCACTTGTCTATTAAGGGCGATGCGGTTACTCTTTCTAGAGTTGATACTATAAATGATTTTTACGAATCAGTAGAAAATGATTATTGCTACTATTATTCAGTTCAAGATCGTAGGGTTTTTACTAAGAAATTATTTAAATCATTAATAGTAGATAATTTACTTACTGAACAAGAACCAATGCTTAAGTGGAACTGGTTTGATGAATTTGGTGCAAGGGTAAGTCTAAGTAGACTTTACTTGGAATCTAACTCTAACTTTAAAAAGAGAATATTAGATACTTATAGAAACCTTCCTGGTCCATCAATAGATGCAGTTAAGAGAACTCTTAGAAGAGAGCTCGATATATGGAGCGCATATGGTGCAACTCCAGACTCAGATTACTTAGGTGCAACTCCAGAAATATTAGAAATATCTGACATAGAATCAAGTACTCCATACTTTGATTTTTCTGGCAAACCTAATAAAGAATTTAGAGACTTTGTAAGATCTTTGAATGAAAGGTATCCACTTAACTGGGGTTACGTTAAATGGGGAGAAGGATACTGGGACTACGCTGGAAGAAATCAAGAAGGCGTTGGCAGAATACCTGCCGTATATGACGACGCTACTCCTCTTGGTCAATACTATCAGCCTGGTATAGGCGATTTTTCTGATGCAAACTTAATCGTAAAAGAGCCATCTGAGTCAGTTATTGATTTCAATGCAAAGTTTAAAGCCACTGGATCAAGATATCTCGGTAAGGTTGATGATTATGCTCCAGTTATAGTTGACTATGAGTATTACGGAACATACACTCAAGATTACTACGACAACAGTCCAGCCACTGTTAACTTTAGATATCTGTTAGAGATGCCAATTCACGGCTCTTATGCAACAGCAAAAACCTTTTATGTAGATGTTAGCCATTATCCAGTTAATACATATGGACCTGGTCATCCAGCTAGTCCAGAGTATGAGACAGTGCCAATCTTTGATCAAGACGGGTACGCATATTCTAAATATGTCTTTAAAGATTTAGTCACAGATGCAGCATATTCAGATACATCTGTTACCCCGGCTAATTCAAGAATCAACTATTATTATGCTAATAAAGCCTCTGCTACGCCTACAACTGGTTCTGATGATTTTAATATTTCTTTTACTGGAGCAACACCTTATTCTTCCACCGTTGGATCGCCAATAAGTTTGCTGAACGCTAGATTCTTAAATGGTGGGGCAAACATTAAGGCTTCTTCAAATAAGTACACTAAAAAAAGAGGGACATTTCAAACTACTCCAAAACTAGATGGTTTTTTTGTGTTAAACTCTGAAAATGAAATATCTTATACTAATGACATTGTTTTAGACAAGGACTTTATAAATCAGACCCTAATATTCCCACCTGGCGCAACGCCTGTTTATGTTCACGTAGATAATGTTAAACCTTCAGGATATAAAGAGTTGCAAGATATCTATATTAGTCCAACATATGATGGATATGGTGGACTATCTTTCGACGGAGGAGAACTAAATCTTGTGCCGGCTTCTCCAAATATAATAGCTCAATATATCAATCCAAACTTTGCAACTCCTGCTGATCATCCTGGCTACATTAGTAACGATGGTGCAACTTATAATTATTACTTTAAAGAATTAAAGTACCCATATGGTTCTACACCTAGTGTAATTAATTTTAGAACAGATAATACATCTACTCCTATTTATCCATTTAAGAAAGATTCTTGGGAATCATTTACTGCAGAGTCCACCCCAATGATAAATGGATCAATTAATAAGAGAGGAATAATAAGAACTTCATCAGATAATCATGATGAAAACTTTACTTTAAACTCTAATGTTGTTGGTCAATACGATTTAACGTATGACACATTTAATGTAAACTACAATACTCACTGGATTGAAAAAATAGAAGTAGTGAATGACACTGAGGGAGTTGTGTTAACTCCATCTAATCAGTTCGTTACACTGGCGGATGAAGAATCCCTTTTTGCTAACTCTTCTATATTAGAATTTGAGGAAGGTAAACTGTCTACAGTAGAAGTTTCTGCAGACTTTGAGGGTGTTTATAGTTCATACCTTAACGTAGGTTGGTATAGTCAAAACGGAGAAGACTACTACGTATATTCATCTCCAATTAATGAGATCTTTGCAACTCCTGGTTTTTATGTAAACCTTAGTTATTCTGCTAAACAAGGTGCTCCAATAATCGTAGAAAGAAGCTCTGCTACTCCAGCTTTACTGAGAGAGGTGGCATTCTTTGATTCTTCTTCTCCTACATATGTTTCCCTGACTAATGCCGAAACGGTAACAGCAAATAAATCAAATAGTCTTTATTTGGGCTATGAAGACATTTATGATGTTGAAGTAATCGATTCAGTAACTGGTTATACAATTTTAGAAAACGGAAGCAGTAACACTAATGAAGTGCAGGTATTTAGTTCTGCAACACCTGGTGTTTACGGAAGAGATTATTATGTAACCTACAAGGTTAAAGACTCGTATGTTGTAGACAATGATTATTATAATCAAAACACTGAAAGTTATATAACTTCAATCAGATTTGACTCTACCCCTTCTTCTCATTACTCATATGAGATAACTTATGAGGGTTCAGTTCTTTCTCATGCAACCCCAATATCTTTAAATGTAGACCCAATGGACCTGTGGGATCAAGAAGGATTTGTGTATTTAAGTCATAATGATTACAGTTTCGCAGATGCAGAAATTAAACTTAGTCCATCGCACATTACAGATGATCTTAATGATTTTATTGTAGTCACAATTAAATCTCTTGATGAAAATGGAAACTCAAAGCCGTACCAAACATTTTCTATTACAGGAACGCACTTAGAATCTGAACAAGAATACTATCATACCGACATAAACGGTTTTGTTAGTGCAAGAGTTTACTTCTCCAGCGCAACACCAATTACAGATGTTTCTGGAACATTAATAGTATCTGGAGTAGTAAATGGTTCTATTAACGCTCATGAAAATTCCGAAACTCAAGGCTTTTCTAAGACTCTTAGTTTTGATATATCAACAAGCTATGAGACCGGTTTTTCCTTAAAGGCAATAGCAGATAGCTCTGTTATTCCAGCTGATGGAGTTTCCAATAACTATGTTAGAGGATTCTTGAGAAAAGACTCATCTGCTGAAGTTAATAAAGTCATTTACTGGAGAAAGGGTAGGACGCTTCAAGACATTTTTGATGCAACTCCATACTCTTCTTATGTAAGAACTGATGAATATGGAAACTTTGAAATAGGTCCTTTTACGGCCCAAGAAAAGAGTAATCCTGGATTCTGGATGGTTGCTGTTGAGTCAGAAGGTGCTGCAACAGTTAATGGTTCTCCATCTGCAGTAGTTGGCGATATAGTATTCTGGAATGAAAAGTATGACAATTTAAATTATTCATACGGAGATTCGGTATTCTATGATCCGAATTTACTATATATCAATAGAACAGATATGTATTCCACCCCATCCTTTACGGTTCAGTATTTTGATGGGAATTATGCGACACCATATTCCGCAACGCCTGATTGGCTCCCACCAAAATGGTACCCAATTAATAGATATGATCAATATATGATGGGCTTACTTGGATCAACTCCAATGCACGTAAGCAGTTATCAAAACTTAATGAGAGATTATGAGGAAGAGTAAATGAAGAATTTTGTTGATAAAACAGAATCTTTAAAAGAACCAGCTGTAAAAACTGGAAATTTTATACCCCGAGATGCAGTAAACTTACGGTTGGTTTTCTTCAAAAGAAATTACCCCAGAAAATAATCTAGCATTTGTTGACCTCTCTTCGACTATTTCTGAAAATGTAAACGAAACATCTGCTTTTAACAAAGTAATGTTTGCCAATGAAGTTGGAATGCTAGAAGATGAAAATGGAAATCCCTATGTGTCTTCCGACGATGTTTTGGTCAGCGATATATTTTTAAATGAAGAAGTTTTCCTAACTAGCTATCAAAAAGATGAATTAAAAAATAAAGCGTATGCTATGAATTACTATGTTAGTAATCATTTTACGCTCTTAAGAAGTGGAATGCACATATCAAGCGGCTTAAACTATTTCGTTGAAGATAGGTTTATCCCAAACAACATTAAAGTTATAGACGATAATGGCAATATATATTCTGATCCAGAAACTGGAAGATTAAAATATAGAATTTCTTTTGAGTCATTTGTTACAGAGAAAAACTCTATCCAAAATGAGATACCTCATAAAATAATAGTCTTTATCGAAGATGCATATCCAAAGAATTTAATTTTGGTTTATGATAAAGTAGAAGTTGATCAAGACGGTGTTTGGTCTGGTCAAATATTAAAATATTCTGAATCAATAAATGTTCTTCCATTATTTAAGAGAGTTCAAGAAGAGGCTGAGGTAGTTGACCCATCAAATCTTTTTGATAAAACTTATTCTATAAAAAGAAATACAAAAACAAAGTCTATAAATAATCAAACTATTGGCTCTGAAGATAATGTTATATACGTCAATAAAAAAGCAATTGATGACAATAGAGTTTTTGAAGTTTATAACTGGAGAGTAGTAGCAAAAGTACAAAACTCAGTAGATTTTTCCGAAATAAACTATGGAAGAGATTTCTCTACTGATAATATTCTTACAAAGAATGTAAACGCTGCAGTGCTTTACTCAAGTTCGGTGACAAGAGATCTAAATAATATAAATCCTTATGTATTTCTAAACTTACAAAATTCAGTATTCAATTTAGCTAGTTTAAATTTTCAGAATCCAAATTCAACTTTGACCGATAAAAACTTAGCCAACTATTGGCTTGTGGATATAGATTCAGTGACAGATGAGCAAATTAGACAGTACGATGTAATTGCTTGTTCATTACACTGGGTTCTTACGGATTCGCACGCAGCAAAAATTAATTCATTTCTTACAAATGCAGGAACATTTATTGTTGACACAATCAACGCACCAATAAACTCTCTTTTGAAATTAAATCCAGCATTGACTATAGCTGGAGCAGATGTTAACTCTACTCCAACTACAGTTCCAAGTACTTACAACTCAAATAGTTTACTCTTAAATGCAACAAAAAATAATGCCTTCTCTATAACAACTTCTGAGTTTGCAACAGATTGTGGAATATATGGTTATGGAAAAGGTCCCAATAATTCTTACAAAAAGTATAACTATTTTACAAATTCAGGTTTAGAATCAGTTTTAGAGAGAAGCTCACAAAAGTTTGTCACATTATTAAGAACCGTAAATAGAACAGATAGGTTAATGGCCAACAATATTGTTGCGTCGACTACTGGATTTTTAAAATACTGTAATGATTTATACTCTTCAAATACGGCAATATCTACTCCTAATAATGGAGAGTCTTCTATTTCTGTTTCTTCTGGATCTTCTTTCTCTAATTTTGTAGAGGGTCCATATAAGTTTTTATATAACTGTGTTTCTGTTGGAATTAATGACAGGGTCGAGTCAACTAGATTTAAATTAGATTTAAGATCCAGCGTTCATTACTACAGTGGTCAATGGTATAGCGATTGGGTCATTGACACAGATGCACTTTTTGAAGACGAGTTAATATCTTATTACAAAAATACTATAGTTTCTGGGGAAAGAAAATATGTTAGAGAAACAATCTCTTCTCCAAAAGATTTATACACCGCAGAAATATCTTCATTGGCTTCTAATCTTTCAAATGTTTTCTTAGATCAAAATAGCAGCAATATAACACTATATATTGAATATACAAATCCCAATGTGATATGGACAAACACTTCTTCTGTTACCGATACAGAAAAAAGAGAAGTAGCTTCTTCTTATAGCCTTGTAAAGATAAATAACAAGGACATTTCTTGTGAAACTTATACTGATAAAAAATCACCTAAGTTTGACATACCTTCTAAGTTTGGTCCTTATGTAGTTAAAGATAAATTAATTCCATCAAAAAAGAATCAACTTAAGATAGTTCCAAACGTTCCAGTGAGAAGTTATGCAGTCAACCTGCAATCTGTTCGCAGTATGACTTCTGGATCAGATACTCCTGTTAATTTTGACGCAACATTGAACATAACTGCAACAGCAAAATTTAATCAGAATCATGTATTCACAAGGGGCGGAGGCACTGAGCTGGTTACACCAGGGGTTCCTGCAACATCCGGAACAATTCAAGCCGGAGATACTAAGTTTTACACGCCAACAGCATTTGAAACATCTCAAACTGGAGATTATTCTTTGATTGACAAAAAGCTTGGCGATATATCAAGCTTTTATAATGCATTTAATTATACTTACGATATTGACAAAGGTAATACCTGGGATGAATACTTTCAGGGCAAGGGTAGCGCTACATATATAAAATACATACAATTAACTTTAGAGGCTGCCGGAAGTGAATTTAAGACTAGCGTAGATGGAGTTTTCGGTTCAGGTACTGCATCAAAGGTTAAAGCTTTTCAAAAAGATAGAGGTCTTAAAGAAGATGGAATTGTAGACTCCCAGACAAAAATGTGGCTGGCAAGAGTTTGGGCTAACATGAGTCAAGATACTTTTGATGACTATGTTAAAAAAGTTAACGCTAATACTTATAAAGATAAAAATATAGATAAATATCTAAATGGAGCAAGAGTATCAAAAAGCGCAAAGCTTGGATTGCAGGCAAATGAAGGATTTAGATTAATAAACTTTAGCGGTATATCAAGAGAAGCAGACCCAGATGCCATAAGATTGTGGGTCGGGTTTGTATTGCCAAATGACGAAGAAATTTATTCAATTGATTCTTTGATAATTTCCGGAGGAGAATTTGGCACTCAAGTTGGCTCTCCTTCTTATAACGGATTTAAAGTTATAGACTATATTGTTTCTGATAGTTATAGATTTACAAGAAATCAAAACGCAGGAACAGTAGCTTCATATACAAAAGGTTCAACAGAAATAAACTTACCAAATGGGCAAAATATAAAAGGTAAGCATGTCTCAATATTGCTTCAAGGGTCAAAGTTAGGCGGAAGCTTTGGATCTACAGCAGAAGGTATAGCTATTGGTGGAATCCAGTGTAAATATAGTGTCAAGAAAACAACAGTTGGCACTCCAGCAAAAGATCCAGTTTATAGAACTATTCCACCCGTAGATTATCCGGAATCAAAACAAGTTACTGGAACTTTATCAATATCTGTTCCAGTCAATTCTGTGTCGTTTGCCGAACAAAACTTTAATATAGATTCAACGTTTTTAAGAAACGCAACATTAAGTGCAATATCTATTTATAGAATAGATGGAAATCAATTTAGTTCTGAATTGCTGTCTTACTCTGGTTTATCAGCTACACTAAACCAAACTGAGTATAAGCCAGACACAAATAGAATAGAAAAAGTTAATCTTTCAACAATACTAGCAGATACAATATCACTTCAGTCTGCAACTGTTTCATCGGTAAAGCAAGCTGGCACTAATATTTCCTATAGTTCGTCCAATATAGATTTAACAACTAGTGGAAACACAGTAAAGTTAAAAAGCAATCTATCATCGTATGCTTCTGAAACAACGGTTGTAAGAAGCCAGAGTATAACTGGCTACAATGTTAGAAGCGTAGATAACTCTTCTATTAGGCCGCAAAAAAATTCTTTCAACTATTATGATGGAGTAACTCTTTTATGCAAGCCCGATGGAACCCCTTTTGGTATTGACGTTTCTTCTGGAATGACATCGACCAACTCTGCGCTAGATGTATACTACTCTAATATTGAATTGATCAATACACTTCCTGCTCAACCAGGTCTACAGTATGGTTTCTATGACATTAGAAATAGGCAATTTATTGGCAAGAATATAACCTACAATAAGTATAGAGAAGTTGGTCCACAAAATCTTTACATAGGACTATATGCATATGACTATGACGGAGATCTTTCAACGCAAAGAGAATATACTGGTTCAGCAAACGGCGATATGTATCAACCAGTTCAGGTTCCTACAAAATCTGCATACCCTGTATTTAAAGTATCTTCCGTGCCAAAAAACAAAATTCAACTGATGAGAACTCCACCAAAGTTAAGTAAGACAGAACCATGGCCTTTGTCTGTAAGTTCTGGCTCTTTTGTTAAGTCCGTACAACTAGAGCTGCATAGACCAAAAGATTGGCTTATTGGATACAATGGTCAAACACTAAAGGCGAAGTACGATACTTCAAATATGCCGGTAGTTGGTTGGTCAAAGATTTTTGGCAGAGGGTATTATGATATAGTTGATGAAACTCCTGTTTACAACAATGGTCAATCAATAACATTAAGAAATGTTCCAATACATATTGTTCATGAAAAGTCTGATGATTTAAGCAGGTTTGCTGCAGACTTTAGACCAGTTGTAAAAGTATATACAAGATCTACGGTTTCTTCTCCTTGGCAAGAGGTTTCGTATACTCAGTTTAAAAATGTAAACTGTAGAACTGGTTTAGTAGAATTTAATTCTTCTATAATTTCTTCTGATGAAAGACTAACAAAAGTAAGTTACACAGTTTCTTCATCTGATGTAATGGTTAGGGGATCCAATGGTCAACCAATACCGCTAAATCCATTCTTGAACAAAGATATAGTGAGAGTAAACAAGCCGTTATATATTTACTTAAAGCCAACAGAAATATACAAGCAGAAACAAGCGCCAGCAAATAGCATATATCCAGCAGTAGTAAGAGACACACTGGTAGAAGAATATACTCCTGGTCCAATAGTTAATTTTACTTATAATAATAATATATTTAATAAATATGATATATCAGAATATGATCCATTTGCCCTTTTGATAGGCATTGTGTATGTAGTGAATACTTTTTCTGATGAAAACTTTACATTTACAGACCTTAGAACTAGAGGTGGTGGCATTTCTAGTGGGTTTGATACTAACAAGGTGCTTATGGATATAGAAGAAGCTATATCATACTGGGACGTATACCCTGCAATGGGAGAGGCTTATCCAAAGGGCGGATATGTAATGGTTAAAATTCCAAAACTTGTTAAGAAAAACTTTACAAATCCAGATGAAGTGTATACAATTGTTAGAAACAACATTACAGCTGGCGTTGTTTTTGATCTTCAAGATATGGAAGGAAAGGATTGGGGTAGCAGTGTTACGACAACTTCCTGATGTTTTACAAACCTTTTCTTCTCAAAGTAAAAGGACAGTTAGCTCCCTTCTTCAGAGTGTAAAGGGAGATAAAACTCAAATATCAACATTGGTTCAAAACCTTAAAAACTTTGACAACAATGCTAACTATACTCCTTCTTTAGCAATAAATTATTCACTTATGAATGTGGAGTCTGTATTAGAATTTTTTAGGGATTCTAGCCTAAGAATAAACGAATTCTTTTCGGCAGCGTCTTCTATATCAAATGTTTTGAATTCTATGGTTTCCATATTTTCTTCTGAAGTTCAAAAATTAGAAAAAGATATATCTTATTTAGAAAATTTTATAGATAATTATCAATTTATAGTTGGTGAAGATGATTTATTTAACTTTAACTATATAGAAAACTTTGATAATAATATAAATTCTTCTATTAACGAAAACTCAAATATTAAACTAGTTGACAGAGATGGTGTTAATTTCAACGAAAATGGAAACTATAAAATTGACACAGTCTTAAGTAAAATGTCAGTTTCAACTGGGGCAAGTTTTATTAATCCACTTGAAAATATTCAAAGTATTTCTAATACAGATAATAATTATTCACATTATATTACAACAGATACTGGTTTTGATTTATTATTTAATGAAGACAAAAAGGACAACTGGTCCGTTACAGTCAAGGCACCGACTTTATTGACAGCTCAGATGCCACAGCTTTCTAAATACGTAACATACGACACTTCTTTTATCAGGGGTGCCCAGTCCGTAAATGAAGTTAACTTTTATACTCCAATAGAGATGGACTTTATAAGAATAGCGCCCAGTGATGCAAATGGTTTACAGCTTCTTCAGGTTGTTCTAGTTAAAACAGATCCACTTGTTTCTCAAGCTTCTAATTCTGTACAGGGAGAGTATGTTGATTTTCCAGTACTCCATACCCCTCTTCTTTTGAACAAGTCAGTTGATATTGTTTTTGAAAAATCTAAAGTTAAAAAAATTATATTTATATTCAATCAATCTAAATATATAAGAAGTGAAAATACTCCTATTAAACAAGAAATAAATTCAAAAGTTTTAAGAGACATTGTTAATAAAAAGAAAAATAATAGAAAAAACAAATCCCAAACACTGCAGGATATAGTCTATTTCTACTTCAATGGAGCTAACTCTTCACTTACTCCAAGAAAAAATACCACTTTATATTCAGATTATTATTCAAATAAGTATCCAAATAGTGAAAACTATAACGAAAAAAACTTTATAGAAAGAATGTATGGATACTCAGATGAAGAAATCAACGCAAAAGTCTATGATCTGGTTGAAGACAAAAACTCTACTCCAATTGAAAACATCGTACAAAGCATCGTACAGCATGCTATAGATTCTAGAAGTAATATCTTCAATACTAAGATATATAGATCAAGTTCATCTAATGCAAATGAAAATCTTATATCTACCACAAGAACTGATGGATTTATACCAGTAAAAAATGATGAGGAAACCTATTCTTTAGATTTTCAAAATCAAGATGCGCTTTCACCTGGTCTTTCTTTTGATGATGTTTCAAAATACTTAGAAAATAAAGAAATATCTAATTCATATGAATATAGCTTTTCATTGAGCTCAATTGCTTTTGGGGTAAATACAATACAAAACCAAAACAAAGCATGCTTTGTCTCAAAGAAAGTTGAGATGGATGGAGCACCCTTGGGTATTAAGGGTATTGTTAATGTTGTGAGGGAAAGAAGAGACTTGTCTTTTTCTAGATATGATCTCAAAGAAGCTGGCTCTTACGAGTTAAGTGTCTGTTGGAGTGACGTAATTGATTCAGAAAGATCATGGACGCCATTAATGTCTGAAGTTGACGGAAAGATAGATTCAGAAGTATTATTCTTTGATGGTCTTAATTTAGCTCAATTAAGATTTTCTCCAAATCCTGCATCAATTAAGATCTATAAAAATGGAATGTTTGAAAATCCAAATCTATGGAGCTATTCACAGGTTGGAAACTACATAACATACAATGAGCCAGTTGACAAAAATGCTATCTATGTAGCAGAGTATGAGGTTGACTTAATTAACTATAAGCAAAACATTGTAGATATAGACCAAATTTCTAGTTCTAATTTTGCAGTCAGAACCTATGCTGCATCAGGAACTCCTGGAGAAAAGTTTAACGGAACTAGTTCTGGAAACAAGATAACACTATCGTATATTCCTTTTATAGAGGACAAGTTTTCAACCGCTGTATATAATAGTTTATATGGTACTATTAACACTACTGAAAACATTGGTTACTCTCCAGTTATTGTTACATTAAATAATGGAGATACAGCTGTTAACTTAACTAATTATACAAAAAATAGCTTTGAAAAAGGATCCTTTTATCAGACAGATCAGTATCTGTTCTTCCAAAACGGTAAAGAGCTTATTTTCAATAAACCAATTGCCGATCAAGTGTCAGTAAAGTATAGCTATATACCATCTTCTTTAAGATTTAGATTAATTATAAGAAATAATATTCCAGGTATATATAACGGAATATCAATTGACAATGTTATCTTAAAGTGTAAAGTAAAAAATTTAGATCCATTCTCCGAGAAACTTTTAAGGTTAAACTAAAATGACTCAATTATCCACAAATACTGTTGTATATGATCAAATAATTTCAAAAGTTTCTAAGTTTATAATTGATTATAGAGAAAATAAATTTCCAACAAATAAGAAGTTGTTAGAAGAGTATCAAAATCTAATCTCATTTCTAAATCAAAGAGTTTCGCGGACCAATGACAGAGTTTGTTCCCTACATAAAAGGGGAACCGCCTATTTCAGAAAAGTTTAATAACTTTACATTTAACTATTCAAATGACATAAACGTTATCGCAAAGCAGTTGGACTACATATCTGCTGGAATAGTTAATTCATTTAACTTATTTACTTCCGAAATAGAACAGGAAAATAAGTTTATTAATAGAATTAAAAGTAAAGTAAAAGTTTTGCAGATGTACTCCAGTGGTCCTTCAAATGATCTTTACTATTTTGGAAATTCTTTTGATAGTTCTGACTATATTGATTTTTCAAAGATTCAAAATTCCACACTGATGCCACTTATTGAAAGTGGACAAATGTCATTATCTATTGGCCAAGTTAAAAACTGGATGCCAAAGTATGTATCCATAGAAGATGAGTCAAATGGGTACCCAGGAAATAATCATGAAGCTTATAGATATAGCGAAACAGATTCTGATTACAGATACTTCTTTAAGGACAATCCTACATCTAGAAACAAAGAAAATGTAAGAGATAATAATCCAACTACATTCTTTGAATATGAACAAGTAAACATAAAGAACAAACCTACAACAGCAAAAGATTTTGAATTTAAGTATTTGACATCCACAAGTGGATCAACAACAACTACCTATCAAGATTGGTCTTCTTTTTCTGGGTCAAAACTAGTTCTAGCAATGTCAATGGAATCAGATTATGCTCAGCCTGCAAACTTTGTTAATGTAATTCCTTATTTTGGAAGTGGAAACTTTATATCAAAAGACATAATGGTTTCTAAAATAGAAGTTACTGATGAAAAAAATTCCGTAGAGAATGTTATATCAAGTCCAATATGGATTAGCTCTAGTTTTATTCCTTCATCTTTAGATAAAGCAAAGTATTTCTATTACAGGGAAGCAAAGATAAGGTTTGAGGAAAGAAACGTTAAAAAAATAAAGATTGTATTTGAACAGTATGAGTCTGTTGATACAAAAATAAAACACTTATATTACAAACCAGATTCTCAGACAGTTGCTGGAAACCCATATTATGGGCAAACAAGATTTGATCCAGATAATCCTTCTGTTGTTCAAGATCTTTTGTATCCAGAAATACCTTGGTCATCTAAAATATACGATACAAAAGCTCTAGTGCCAAACGTTAATGCTCCAAATTCATTGAAGGCAGAGGTTAATAATACAAACTCTATTGACGTAAGGCTTCAAAGAGAAATCCCAAACTCAAGAGGTTATTGCGTTGTAGCTAGAGGTTTGGACGGAAGAACTTATAGAATAACAAATAGATTTTTTAATAATTTTAGTCAGATTACATTCAGACTACCAAATTATAGTCAAATAAATGACACAAATAGAGCCACATATATATCCGATGCTAATGTTGTCAGTAGCTCTAGAGCTGATTCCTCGCCATATATTACGTCTGATGCAACAGATGAGCTTGCGGGATTGGTGGATTCAATTGTCACTTGGTTTAATACCACAAATGCAGATGGAACAAAAGCGCAAAAATACGCCAAGTTTGGCCTCAATGAGTCTTTTAGTGTTAGAAAAGAAATAACAAATAGTTACGACACAAAAACAGAAACAAGAAACTATAAAGTTAATTTAGTTAGACAATATCAAATCCTCGATGCAGAAAGAAAATCTATAGGACTTAGAGATGTATCTGTAGGCCTAGAGACTTACGCTGATGCTGCTCAAGTTGTATCTAGAAGATACGATGTTCCATCTGAAATAGAATACTTAACGATTTCTGCAGAGTCTTCTTTTTCCGGTTTAATTAGTGCAGATATAAATGAATATATAACATACAGTGTTTCTTTTGATGATGGAGTAAACTGGGTTCCAATATCTTCTATTGAAAGTCCATTTAATAACACTCCAGAGGTTTTGGCAATTAATCAAAATATAGAAGAAAGATTTAGACTACCAGGTGTAAGCTATTTATTCCCACCAAAAATACCATCATCAGTAAAGAATTTTATTGTTAAAATAGATATGAAGAAACCATCTTCAAAGAATGTTACTCCAATATTATATTCCTATAAGGTAGGCGTAAAGGTTAAGCAAGTATGAGCATTTCAGAAATACAAAAAAGAAAATTCTTAGAGAACCTATATAGATATCTCTACTCAGGTGGGGTTTCCGAGTCTAGTAACTCTTACAGGCAGCCAAATGATGACGAAATAAAAAAAGAGTTTGACAACTATTTTTCCGTTAACAGAATAGGTCTTCCATTAAGGAATGACATTAACCTATTTAGAAATACGCCAACAACAGATCCTGACCTAATGAACAACTACATGGCAAGATCTATATTTAACCTAGATGTATTATATGATTCAATAGATGATAATACAGAAAAGTTGATGGATTCTATATCTTTCTTAAATAAAAGAATAGATTTTTTAAAGCAAAAAAGAGTTGACCTTGAGAAAAAGATAGATTCTATTTTATTTTCAATGTCAAATACTGATGGTTTCTTCTATTCTTTTTCAGAGTCATTTGTTAATCTAAATAATGTTGATTTGTCATTCTCAAACGCTTTCGTAGATACAGAAAACAAAAAAGCAACTCTACCTAAGTTAAAGTCAAACGTTCTAGATTTTAATGCTCCAGGAAAAATTAACTATTCAAATGTAAAATATAAGATAATGTTTAACGGTAATGCAGCTGTAGATGACAAGCAGATGCCAGATGTTAACAACATGTTTGACGGACTCAATAACACAATGTCAAGTGTTGAGTTCAGCTCTGATGTCATTGGTCCATGCGCTTTGGTATTAAATATTCCTTTAGATGTTCCTTTTGTTGTTTCAAAAATAGATGGAAGACTGTCAACTAGTTCAGCTGTTACAACTATAGTTGAACTAATAAATCCACAAAATATTAATTCTTCTCAATTTAGAAGAAAGCAATCCAACCTAGATTATGATAGATTCTCTTTTGATTTCAACCCACAGCTATCGGGTGTAGTTAGAATTACAATTATTAAATACGAACCAGACTATATAGATCAAAACAGCGGTAGAAATAAATATAAATACAACTTTACGATAAGAGACTTGATTGTAAGTGGTCAATACTATGATGCAAACGCTACATTAATCAGCTCCCCTATTTCAATTCCAGCAGGTGATGACAATAAAATAATTGACTCTGTTAGCATTGAAGCTGCTAATGATAACCCAGAAGTTGGAAATATTAATTTCTTTATTGCAAGAGATGTAGAAGGTGCAAGTTCAATTTCTGACTTTAACTGGATACCCATATCATCTTCCACTGAAAATACAGCAGCATATGATCAAGTAATTTCTTTTTCTAAATCAAATAAAATATTTAGAAGCATTAAATCAACACCATCTTCAAATGATCTAAAGCTCTATCCCCAATCTACTGATTCTAATTTGTCTCTAAAAAATCCATCAAGTTCTATCTACAATGGGATTTCTGTTTATAGAGTGGCAAAATTAAATGAACAAGAATCTCCATATAATTCATATATACTAGATTCAGTTAATGCGTTTAGCTTTAAATACACATCTTACTCAAGTGGCCTTTACTTGGATACTACTAAGTGGTCTTCTATTATAAATAAAACACTTGAAAATGTTCAGGTTTTTGAGCCAGGAAACATACCAATTACAAATACTCCATCGATACCAATCTCGCTTAATTTAACTGGAATAAGTGGCTTTCTTCAGTCATCTATTTTGGTAGATGAAGATACAGAAGTAATCAACTTTATATCAAAATCTGACACATCTGTGGACTGGGATTTAGCTGTTTACTTAAACGGTACACTGCTTGTAGATATGCCAGCAGGAGTTTCTAGAAAAGAAGTTTCTTGGTCATTCAAGAAGGGCGTAAATAATATTACGATCACATTTGATGCAGCGGGGACTTCTTCTGGCTCTGTATCTTTAATGAGCGGTGTTTCTATTTCTACATACGGAGTGCCTTTTATTAAATATTATTCATATGTAGATCCTTTTGACTTTAGAGTCAATAGAAATGAAAACGATGCGGTGTTTACGATTGATAACTACTTAGGAAATAATGAAATACTATGTAGGTCTTTAATTAATGATAACTCTAGAATTGTTTTCCAGAATAATTCAATTGATCCAGTTAAAGCAGTGAGATTTAGAGCTGATTTTTCAAGATTCTCAAATCCATTTGGTACGCCTTCATTGGGTTCTTATAGAATTAAATTTAAAAATAGTATTTAGGATTTTATTATGGCAAAAGTTTATTTCGAAAGAAAAAGAATAATACAGCCTCTGTATCAGAGATTTCGTAGCACCTTCAGGGGGCCCAGAAAATCCGAATATGAGAACCTGGAAATGAATAAAATTCTCATCGACATGCATAGGTTGGACGGATACATACAAGATATAGACGAGCAGATCTATGAGCAGCAGAGAATCTTTGTTGGTCAATTGGACCCAGAAAAGGTTCAAATACATGAGGAATATAACGATGGAAAGTACTATATATTTGACGATGTTCAGATTGAGTACTATAGCGATTCTGCTACTCCAGACTATTTAGAAATAGATACATCAGATACAATTGCATCAAAAATGACTAGACTGTCTAGAAAAATTAAAATGCTAGAAAAAAGAAGGCTAAACGGATAAAATGTCTGAATTTATATACACACAAAAAAGAACGAGACAATACAATGGCCCAGTAGACAGCGCTGACCATAATGAAAGAATTGAAGAGAATTATAAGGATTTAGTTTATTTATACAATAAGTATAATGTAACTGACCAAAAGCTTTCTGAGGCATTTCAAAGGGTCTTAAAGGATCATATTTTTATTAATCAGTATATTAAAGATATGGACGATAGAATTAAGGCTCTTGAATCAAATGATGATTTAATATCTATCCACAGCTATTCTCAAATAGATAACTCCGCTATACCAGACGGCGAGTTTGCCATGCAGGGCGACGAGGTTCTTTCCTATGATCCTATTTACAATATAGTCACACTTCCAAAAATAGACGGTGCATCACACTCAAAATTAAAGTTCTTTACTGGTACAGATGGTCAGATAATTCCAAACTTTTTTGAAACAAAGATATCAAATACACTGCCTGGAGTCGATGTTCAGGGAGCCATTATAGATGGAACAAACGTCTATAATTCAATATTGGATAGATCTGACAAATACTGGAAGCGTAGCATTATCACAGATACTACATCGCCCTACGGTGCTCAGATGTTTTTGTATGTTAAAGTTCCACTTGAATACACTGGCTCAAAGAAGACTAACTTTATAAAATTAAATCCTTTTCCACTCTTTGGCGTAGATATTTTGTCCATAGAGTACACCACAATAACAAATCCTACAATGACAGAGTACGATACTTGGTATCCTTTGAATAGAGATAGGTTATATGACGGTAACACAGATGCTGTAGGAAAGGTTCCACCTGGAGCTTGGACGACAGCTGGTTCTGATTACATTTTAAATTCTGGTCCAATAGGTTTTTATTTCCAGGATTTAGAAATAACAGCTTTCAGAATAGCTATGAGACAAAAGAACTATCTGATTGAAAATAATAAAAAAGTATATACTTATGGTCTAAGCGACATGGACATCAGATATGATAAATTTTTGCCATCTGGTAGAATGATATTTAAATTTGACGCTCCAGAAGGGGATACAATATCTTCTATTACAAACGTCACACCAAAGATCTACAATGTATCACCCTCTCTTTTGTCTCAAGCTTTTAGCTATAGAGTAATCTATAGAGATGGTTCAATATACACCCTTGAAAACCCTGGTTCCTCTAATTCCGTATGGATTGAGGTTACACTAAATCAGCTTTCTGACGGCACTGCTCCAGTTTTGTCTGATTTAGTCGTGAATTATAACTAAAGATAAACATATTCATAATTACTATATAAGCTTAAGAGCTTATCCAAGGAGACTAAAATGGCTACTTTTTACGTAGGACCCCGTCCTGTACTTAAGGGTCAAAACACTGCACAGATGGTTAATCCATATACCACAATGACCGGCAAGGCCAAAGGTGCAGGGACCTATTCGTACTATCCACTTTACAGCACAAGCCATGTTCTAGATGGTGCGCCAGATAATGACCACACCCCTGGTACTGGATACCATCCTGGCAATGTGTTACTTTCGCAAATTTTTAACGGCACTAGCCTTTATATTCACCCACTCGCTGGGACATTCCCAGACGGTACTGCAACATATGATGGTGCAAGATTCCGTCCAATGGAGTACAAAGGTTTAGCTGGTGCAGCAGCCTTCCCAAGCGGTTTTGGTCACGCAGACAGAACAAGCGATTACAGCTACAATAACTACATATTTGATGGTGTTAGCTCAGCTAATGTTTTTGCTAATACAGGTCACGCTCCAAGAACAGATGCACAGGGAGCACCAGCTTCATTTGGATCTTTCAGACCAGACGAGTATAATGGTCTTGCTAGTGCAAAAGTTTTTACAGATGGCTACGGTCAAGCAAACGTAACGGGTGATTATGGTAGAGAGAAAGTGCAAGAGTGGTACGGAGTACCATCTGCAAAAGCTCTCTAATTATTTTAGCTCTCCTGTTGAGCTAGAAAAAGATTCTAGAACAACAGGTTTAATTGGATGGGCAATACTGGCGTCTTTTGTGGTCGCTTATGATATTTATGCAATAAAAAGCAGGAAAGCTGAAACGCTAACAAGAAGTTTTTGGAGGCTTTCTGAGAATAAAATCTCAAAGTTTCCTGTTCTTGCAGCGTGGGTGATAATAACATTTCACCTTATGCTGGAAAAAGATGTAAGAAGAAGAATAACTAAATAGCCTTCATATATATATTATCGGACTTACGGTGGTATACTATTGTAGGCGGATGAATAGAAATTCCCGCTCTTATGAGCGGGTTTTTCTCTTTTATAAGCGCTTTTATAGGTTTGAGCAAGTTTAAGTAGAGGTATAAGGGTTATATGTTAATCGAAGATCTGCAGAAGGTTGTTGACGGCGAATCGCTTCCGACCAATGTTGCAGACATGTACTTAAAAATATATGTGTCTGACATAGACTGGAAGCCTCACATTGCAAAGCACTGGTCTAATACAAAGAATAAAATGTCAGAAGAAGATACAGCTAAAGCACACATAAGAAAATCTATTGCTTGTGCTAGCTTGATTCCAGTATATGATAAAAAAATTATTCCTGATCCACCACAAAACTTATTATTCTGGTGTCCTACTTGGTCTCAGTTTAATGAGAGAGATTGGATTGAGTTGTATAAAAGAGTTGTCGAAGACGATATAAAAATCAGAAATCATAGGAAGAAACTTTTGTCTTATGGTGTTATAGATTCAATCGACTATTTACCGCTTACTAGACAAGCTTTTAACTGGCTTTATATGAAAGCTGAAGAAACCAGTGCGGTTACAAAAAACAAAGAAGATCTAATTAAAAAGTTTGAAAACTTAGTTAAAATATACGGTGGCGCAGTTATCTGTAATGTTTTTTCTAAGCATGAAAACAATATAGCAAAAGTACTTAATTGGAGAAGTGGATATTTTATAGAGAAAGAAATATATAAAATATACACACCAGAACAAATAAGCAAAATAAAGCAAACGGAAATATCTAAAATAGATCCGAAATACGTAAAGAAACTAACTAAAAACAAGGAGTCATGATGTCTGTTGAGACGATAACACAAGAGCAAACTACCACTAATTTTAATCCAAGTATAAGTAATAATAAAACCACTAACATGTTCTCGTTCAGAATAAGTGATGATTTTTTAGCTTCGTATAAGACAAAGACTCCTCCTTTTGGCTATAAAGATGCTGGCGGAAACTCAGTAGGTGAAATTACATTTCTTCGTACCTATTCGCGCCTAAAAGAAGACGGGACCAAAGAGACGTGGGTTGACGTATGTGAGAGAGTAATTAATGGAATGTACTCTTTACAGAAAGATCACTGCAAGAGAAATAGACTTCCATGGAATGATGCCAAGGCACAAGCTTCAGCTAAAGAGGCATTTGACCGTTTGTTTAACCTTAAGTGGACACCACCTGGAAGAGGACTTTGGGTTATGGGCACGCAGATTGTTAATGTACAGAGAAACTCAGCTGCATTACAAAACTGTGCGTTTGTTTCAACCGCAGAAATGAACAAATTAAATCCAGCAAAACCATTTGCATTTCTCATGGAGGCATCAATGCTTGGCGTTGGTGTTGGGTTTGATGACAAAGGTGCAGATAAGGATTTTACAATCTACGAACCATCAAAACCTGTAGTTACTGAAGTGATAGAGGACAGCAGAGAGGGTTGGGTACAGTCAGTAACCAATCTAATTAACTGCTATCTTAAAGCTGATCAAAACCCAATTGAGTTTGACTACTCTCTTGTTCGTCCAGCTGGAACTCCAATTAAAACATTTGGCGGTACTGCATCTGGTCCTGGTCCGTTAATTAAGCTACACAAAGCAATCAACTCTTTATTTAAGGGTAGAGACGGACAGAAGCTCACTAGAAAAGATATAGCAGACATCGGTAACCTTATTGGAGTTTGCGTAGTGTCTGGAAACGTTAGAAGATCAGCAGAACTTTTGATAGGAAGAATCGATGACGCAGACTTCTTGAACCTTAAAAACGCAGAAGTATTTCCTGAAAGAAATTCGTATGACTCTGAGAATCCTGGTTGGGGATGGATGTCAAACAATTCGGTTGAAACTTCTGTCGGCCAAGACCTTTCTCCAATTGTAGAGGGAATAGCTAGAAACGGAGAGCCAGGAGTAATTTGGCTTGACATGTCAAGAAAGTATGGCCGTTTGGCAGATGCCCCAAACAACAAAGACTGGCGTGTAGCTGGCTATAACCCATGCGCAGAACAGTCCCTAGAGTCCTATGAGTGTTGCACTCTAGTAGAGACATATCTTAATCGTCACGAAAACCTAGAAGATTATAAGCGTACTCTTAAATTTGCTTATCTTTATGCAAAGACAGTAACTCTGCTCCCAACCCACTGGGAAGAGACAAATGCTATCATGCAACGCAACCGTAGAATTGGAACATCAATGTCTGGCGTTGCTAATTTTGCTGACAGCGTTGGTATGCCAGTGCTTCGTGAGTGGATGGACGAGGGTTATAAGACCGTTAAGAATTACGATACCGTATATTCAGAGTGGCTTGGTATTCGTGAGTCAATTAAGATGACTACCGTTAAGCCTTCAGGTACAGTTTCAATTCTTGCTGGTGAGTCACCTGGTGTTCACTGGACCCCTGGTGGAAAGTATTTCGACAGAGCAATTAGATTCTCCAACGATGACCCAATGCTTCCTTTGTTTAAGATGGCAAACTATCGTGTTGAGCCTGCATCTGAATCACCAGATACTACAAGTGTTGTATTCTTTCCAATTAAGTCAGACGCCAATAGATCTGAAAAAGAAGTGACTATTTTTGAGAAAATGGCTCTTGCAGCAGCAGCTCAAAGATACTGGTCTGATAACTCTGTTTCTGTTACAATTTCTTTCGACGCAGAAAAAGAAAAAGATTATATTGGTACAGTTCTTCACATGTATGATGGTCAGTTAAAGACTGTTTCCTTCCTTCCTGAGGGTAATATGACATACCCCCAGATGCCATACACTCAGATTACTGAAGAAGAATATGAATCATATACTGGAAAGTTATTTCCAATTGATTTCTCTGGAGTCTATGCTGGGATGGCCTCAGATGCAATAGGCGAAAACTACTGCACCACAGATTCATGTGAAATTAAATTTATAAAGGAAAACAATAAGTAAACGATAAGTATGTCAGAATTTGAAGATGATGATATAGATAAAATGTTTGAAGAAATAATAGGGTCAGACGGACTAGAGGATATGAAGTCTCATGAAGTCGATGCTATTATTAACATAGAAAAAGTTTCCACAGAGATTCTCTTAAAGGAATTGAATTTTATAATTCAATCTCTATCTAGGGCTACTACTCATGTTTCCGAATTGGCTATTAGCTTTATGTCAATAGAGGATTATGCCCTAGATGATGATTTAAGAGATCTCTTGGGAACTATCTATAAGTTAACTGAAGATTTAGATGAATATATGGTAGAATTATTCATAGAAGAATCAGAGTTATTAGAAGAAGAAGATGAAGAAGATGAGTGATAACAATTTAGTTACAGTTTTAGATAACGGTTACGTACGCCTCGTTGACCATATGGGGTCTGATCTCTCTGTCGTTAATGCGGCAAGAGCTTCTTTTGCAAAAGAAAGTAAAGAGTTTTCTACTAGCGATGCTAGATTGATAGACTTTTTGGCCAGAGAAAATCATATGTCTCCATTTCGTCACGCCTTTATGACTTTTGAATTTAAGGCTCCATTGATGGTTGCACGACAGCATTGGAAATATGTTGTTGGTTCCGATCACACAATGGACTCTTGGAACGAGTCTTCTAGAAGATATGTGACAATGGAGCCAGAGTTTTATATACCAAAGTCTGATCAGTGGAGATTAGCTCCAGAAGATAAAAAACAAGGCTCTGCTGGACTGTCTGATCCTTTTACTGGAGCTGCTCTTTCTGAGCAATTGATTAGATATATAGAACAAGGTGAGGCATATTACAACCTGGCAATGGAGTCTGGAATTGCTCCAGAACAAGCAAGATTATTCCTTCCGGCATATGCTATGCATGTAGTTTACAGATGGTCATGCAGCCTTCAGTCAGCATGTCTTTTCCTAGTGCAGAGACTAGAAGAGCAGGCGCAAGAGGAAATTAGAGACTATGCAGAAGCAGTCCTTTTGCTTATAAAAGATTTGTATCCTGTGTCCATCAAGGCACTTGTTGGCAAGTACTCATATGCTTGATGTTTTATATATAATTCTATTTTCCATAGCCATTAATTGGATGATTAGCTTGTCTATTCTTTTTCAGGTTACTGAAGATAAGGCAATTAAGATAAGATCTGGTATACTGTTGTTCTTATCGGGAATTATTAGTGGGTGTTTGATTTACTTATTATGACTTACGGTGACTTAACAAGAAAAGATCTGCAATACATGCAGATGTGTTATAGTGCAGCTACAATCTTTTCTACATGTGGAAAGAAGAAATACGCTGCCATATTAGTAGACGAGTACGGTCACATTGTTGGCTTTGGCTATAATGGTGGTCCTAGTGGGTCAGTCCATTGTGAAGATGGAGGATGTCCTAGATACAAGGAAATGTCTCCTAGCGGATCTAACTACGACAATTGTATTTCTATTCATGCTGAAGCAAATGCCCTTTTGCATTCTGACTATAGCTCTAGACCAAGAAAGATATATGTCAACGGACCACCATGTCTTGGTTGCGCTAAGCTAATAGCAAATAGCACAATCACTGATGTTTATTATGTAACAGATAATGATTACACTAACTGGGATAACATAGAAACATTCCTTAATTCATGTAATATACAAACCCATAGGATAAAATAGTGGCTGCATCAAAAGTAAACTATATAGTTATTTACGCTGGACACAGTCAGGTGTATGGGTGCTCTTCAAAGAAGATAGCATTGGAATCTGCTCCTCCAGAAGGGTGTTCTTTATCTGATAAAAAGGTGTTATTTATAACATTTGAGCCTGATACAAATCAACTTTCAGTATATAAAGTCGATGATGATGAGGTTATCAATGCTGATATAAAGCTAAAAAAAGAGAAAAAAACAGAAAATGAGTAAGAAAAATTCCTACAAAAAAAAGATAAACGTAAAACTTTTACCAGGACAAGCTGCATTTGTTGCTGATTTAGAAACACTTCAACATATCATAGATACATATAAGTATTTATCTGAGTCAGCTGAAACAAAGCAAGAGAAAGAATCTTGGTTAGCAATCTGTGAAGATATAGCTTACTGGATAAACGAAACATACTATTCGGATCAGGACAATGGACAAGAAGAAGAATGGTAAAGTTTTAGTTTTTTTATTAGGATGCTTTTCTGTAGGTCTAATAGCTGGATCTATCAGTAAAAATAAGTTTAAGAAAAACTTTATTAACAACCCTCTAACAATAGAGAACTACGTAAATAGACTTTCTGAGTTTGATTTAACACCGCAAAAAGAAGCCTCTGAGCTATTCTTTGATCTTATCTCTAGTGGTTTTAATGCACAAAAAGCTTTTGAAGTAGTACAAAAAGAATGTATTGAAGCTGGAGAAAAATTTTATGATTGATTTATGTGTTGTAAACCATAACACAAGAACACTGTTGCAAAGATTTTTGGACACCTTGCACTCAGACATGTATGGTCCAAATGGCGCGCTCGCAAAAAACTGGAATCTTTACATTATGGATAATGATTCTACGGATGACTTTGTTCCATGGCTTAGAAAAAACGAACAACGCTATTGGATTAATAGAACCTATTTAAGAGAAAACGTAGGCTATTCCGCTGCCATTAACTATATGGCTAAAACAAGCAGCGCAGAAATTGTAGGTGTCTTAAACGGCGACGTATGGATGACTAGCGAAGACTGTTTGAATATAGAAAAGATCTTTGCAAATAATCCTGATATTCACATTCTTGGCCCTAAGCAGAGAGATGAAAATGGCTACATAACACATGCAGGGATTATTGGATCAAATACCGCTCCAAAACATAGAGGCTGGAGAGAGCATGATCCTGAAGATGTACTGTATAAAGATCAAATAGATTGTGTAACAGTATCAGGTTCTGCCTACTTTGTTAGAAGAGATGTGTGGGATACTCTAACTAATAACCCTAAATATAGAGAGTTATATCCAGATGCAGTAGGCGCATTCTTACCCACGCCTCATTATTACGAGGAAACCTGGTGTTCATATTTTGCAAGACATTTAGGATATAATGTAGTTTATGATGGTTCTGTTTCCATAGGACATAGCTGGCATGCATCAACTCCACGACCAGGCCAAGGAGTAAGCCAAGCAGATAGATATTTTCCTATCTCTAGAGAAATTTTTAGAAAAGCATGTGATTACATGGGCATAGAAAGAGATTAGTATGAGCGATAAATTAAATCCTTGGATATACAATGCAGAAGTAAAAAAGGTTATTGACGGAGATACATTTGATATCGTTATTGACCTTGGCTTTGACACTCTTAAGAAGGGTAGAGTTCGATTATATGGCGTGAACACACCAGAAAGCAGAACTTCTAATGTGGAAGAAAAAAAGCAGGGATTAGCTGCAAAAGAATTTACTGATCAGTGGCTTCAAAAAGCAGGAAGCTGGGTAAAAATAGAAACAATTATTGACAAGAACGAAAAGTATGGTAGAGTCTTAGCCAAGGTTTGGGATAATGCTGGCAACTGTCTAAATACAGATATTATTGCAGCTGGACTGGCTAGAGAATACTATGGCGTTGGCGATAAAACCTGGACTGAATTTAAAAAGTAAAATGCTTGTAACTGATTTAGAAATACCATTTGTCAAACACACATATACAAGAAAAGAACAAAGACAAGAAACTTTTCAATTAAGAGAGAAAAGTTGGATTGGCAAAAATAATATAGGTTATGTTCTCTTTAGAAATGAAGACATTAATCACGTACTAAGAGATGGTCGTTGGCACACAGCCATAGGTCTTTTGGCTGATATAAATCCAAATCTTACTGTTGAGTTTAAAAACAGAAGAAAAAAAGGATTAATGGCTTTAAATGGTGAAGCACATGCTAAGTTGAAGAAGTTAGTAATGCCAGCTTTCAATGCAACTCATGTCAATAGCATAAGACCTTTTATGAATCATCTAATGGGCGAACTACTACATTCTCTAAGTGAAAAAAAAGAAATAGACTTACAAAAGGATATATTTAATTATTATCCTATTCCAATACTATGTAAACTTTTTGGAATACCAAGTGAAGACTGGGAACTTTTTAGTGACTGGTCTCATTTAATGTTTAATATATTTAATCTAAATGGAGAAATTGATCAAAAAAAAGTAGCATCTGCTCAAAATCTTTTTGACGAATACACGACTGAGCTGATAAAGAATAAAAGAAAAAATTTAACAGATGATCTTTTATCTGATTTAATTAGATCAGAGCAAGACGGTGACAAACTGTCTAACGAAGAGCTGACTATGCTGATTGAAATAATTATAGCTAGTGGAATAGACACAACTAGATGTCAGCTAGGTCTTTTTACTAGAACTCTTTTAGAAAATAATCTTTTTAATAAAGATATGAATTTTTCTTTAGATGAAATAATTAGACACGACTCAGTTTTAAGAGGAACCGTAAGAATAGCTTCTACCGATATAGAATATCGTGGAATTGTTTTTCCTAAAGGAACTCTTGTTTATTTAAATATTGTGTCTGCAAACTTTGATGACCTAGTATTTAATGATCCATTATCAATAATTAACAACAGAAAAGACTTTAATAAAACATTGTCTTTTGGAGCCGGATTACATTACTGCTTAGGTGCTGCATTAGCAAAAGCAGAAATAGAAGAGGGAATAAGTGTGTTAATAGGTCAATTAGCTGATAGAATAGATTCTTGGGAGGCAGAAAATCTGCCTGTAACATCAGTAATTAATGGCTTAAGTTCACTAAAGGTTAGATTAAATGCAAACATTTCTTCCATATCCTGATTTTATTCAATCAGTAAAAGTGCTAGACTACCGTCGGCTAGGAAAACAGCGTGTTGAAACTTTTCAAGTTCTCAATATTCTCTTAGATAGAACTCCAACAAAAGGTTGGAGAAATCACCCAGTAACAAAAATGTGGACTGGCTATGAAGAAGCTCTAAAGTTATATCAAAATTTTACCATTCTAGAATGGATAGATAGAGGATATAAAAACACAATGAAATTTGAACACATAGATCATTCATCATTAAAATATCCGGAATGGTTTGGTAAAGAAGAGTTTCATAAATCACACAGATCAAATCTTCTTAGAAAAGACTATGAATATTATTCTCAATACTTTGACGATCCAGCTGATTTAGAGTATTATTGGCCTTCATGAGTATTACAGTATATTTAGCAGGAGCGATGGACTATGTTGGCGACTATGCCAAAGGTTGGCGTCAAGAAGCTGCGTTTTTACTTTCCCAAAGAGGGTACAGAACCTTGGATCCAACTTCTATCCCAGAAGATTATTCAATGACGCCAGAGGAAATTGCACAAAAAAATCTCTTCATGCAGAAGAAATGTGATTTATTGCTGGTAGAATACATGCTAGAAGATAGAGCTTACATAGGTACAGATTTTGAAATGGCTTGGGCTAAAATGCACAATCAACCCACCATAGTTATGTGCTCTAATCAAAATAAAGATCGACCATATATGAAATATATGGCCACAAAGCTTGCAGATAACCTGCAAGATGCTATAGAATATATAGCAATCCATTATCCAACTAACTAACAAAAGGAATAAATAAAATGTCAGAGAACAAGTTCAAGTACTTTACTGTAACGACAACTACTTTGGTAAAGGCAAATAGCAAGACCGATGCTCAGAAGCTTGCTATGGGTCGCCGTGGCGTTACTGGTGAGGTCATGTTCAAGGATGTTGAAATCGAGCGAATCTCAGCTGTTGAGGCTCGCGAGCAGATCATCGCCTGATTGTAGTATTGTCCTTAGGGGAGGGTCGGTTTCGGCCCTCCCCTTACCCTATAGAAAGATAAGCATATGATATATGCACAAATGGTTGGAAGAAATGAATCTTCCAGATTTCTAGAGCCAGTTCTAGAAAGACTATCTACTCAGGTAGATAAAATAATTTTTACTGACGACTGTTCAACAGATGATACCGCAGAAGTAGCATCTAAATATGCTGAGGTGTTTACTACGCCAGAGCCAATGTTTACAAAACACGAAGGCCAACTTAGAGCTTTTGCTTGGGGTAACTTAGAAAAGTTTGCATCTCCAGGTGATTGGGTTATCGCTATAGATTGTGATGAAAAGCTCTACCATGTAGATGATCTAAATATTAGATCAGTTTTAGCTAAGTCTCAATTTGATGTTGTAAACGTTCGCTTTTATCATATGTGGAGTGAAACACATTACAGAGTAGATAAACTTTGGGCACCTAATAACTCATCAAGAATCTTTAGATTTAAAGAAGGTGCTGGATTCCAAAACAAGGCACTTGCGTGTGGTTCTGAGCCAACATATGTTCCTCAGTGGATTCGTCAAAGAAACTACTGGGTAGACTCAGGTCTGATAATGCAGCATCTCGGTTATACTTATGATGAAGATAAAAAGTCTAAGTATGAGAGATACTCTACATTAGACGGTGGACAGTTTCATGCTTTAAATCATATTAATTCTATAATAGATCCTAATCCAGTATTAATTCAATGGGGAAACTTCGGTATTTAAAATGAAAGACAATAACTTAATATTAGATCCAGTCAAGTCAATTGTAGACTTGACATATAAGATGGAACAGAAAAAGAAGTTTGCATATGTAAACATCTCTCGTTCCGCTATCAATTTAATGCTTCATAATAGCGATAAGAAGCCCCCAAAATACTTTGTCAAGTCATTAACAAAGTGTATGAATATTCAGGATCCAAACTTTCTAAAAGCTATTCCTGTTGAATTTTCTGAAGAAATTGAACAAGGTAAGCTAGCTGAGTTTGGCCTACAGAACGGTAGTAGTTACTACGATGCTGGAATGTTTGAATATTTTTTTGCAAACAAAAAAGAAGTAATAGACATATTTATTAATCATTATATTAGGGAGTCAAAGAATGTCGTTTTATCTTTTCATGATAAGAAAACTGTTCAAAAAGTTTTTGGGCAAAATCAATATGTAGTTTCTGTTCCATATAATAATTACTACGATAAGCTTGACTCAATAGTTGCCCAAGTTTCAGAGTTTGAGGGTGGAGTAGATAGCTGCATTTTAGATTGCCCAATGCTAGCTACAGCAGTAGCTCCTAAGCTATGGGAAAATTTGGATATGTCTATACTTGACTTTGGTAAAATTATTAGCTCTGTTAGATTTCTTGCTATGCAAAACGCAGAAAAAGAAAAGTCAGATGTAGATTCAAAGAAGAAGTTTTACAAAAAGCGTAATGAAAAAAGATAATTGGGATGAAGAAATAGACAACACTGAATACATGGTTGATCTATTATTTGACACCTCATTAAGCTTGAATGAAATAGCTAAAGAAGTTGGTTGGCCCCTAGCAAAGGTAAACCAAAAGATTAACCAGCTTGGTTTATCTTGGTTAAAAAACTCTAGAAAAAAAATGTCTAGGGGTCAAACAGCTCTTACTGCGATCATGCAAAAACTTCTTCCAGGAGAAAAAGTAATTAATGAATTTGTCCTAGGTGACAAGTTGAGACTAGATGTGTACTGCCCATCATATAAAGTTGGGGCAGAGTATCACGGTAGACAGCATTTCTTTTATACTGCTAAATTCTTTAATTCTAAATATGAGTTTGAAGAAGCTCAGAAAAGAGATCAGAAAAAGATTGAACTGTGTAAAGAAATGGGCATAGCCTTAATCATTTTCCGCTATAATGATATGCTCACAGAACAGGCAGTTTACGATAGATTGTTAGATGCTATAAGAAATTCTCCTTTTAAAAAAGAAGAAAAAGAAAAGAATAAGTTCTACTCCAGTAAGGCTTATTTAGACTCAAAGAAGCGTCGTTCTGAGCTTAGAAAAAAAGCATACAGAGAGTTAAAACAACAGAGAAAAAATAACAATGGAAAGACCTGAAGAATATCAAGATACGCCGATTGAATACCAGGTATTTGCCCTGTCTCTAAGACAAGAGGGGGCAATAGCTTATTTTTCTGAGAATCTTCCAGAAGACATTGTTGGAATTAACCATGGTCAAAATGGTATACATGAATTCTATTTAGCCCTTTTAGCATATCATTCTGCAACACAACTTCCTATAGTTGATCCAGTGGGATTTAGAAATTGGCTTGAATCAGAAACAGATATTAGAGAAGGTCTTGGCGGCAACGCTGGCGTAGACGTAATAATGGACGTCTTACTTTCTCTTGATTTGTCGACTACCGACTCTGTTGTTCAGCTCATTAAGCACAAGGCTAATAAGAAGAAGCAGATTGATTATCTGCATGAGCTTCAAGTTATTCTGAATCAAAAAGGCGTAAAGTCAGACAAAGACTTAGCAAGAATATCTTTAATTACATCTGAAATTAGGGAACTAGAAAACCAGCTTAACTATGATCCACTTGAGAAGTTAACTACGGCTATTGATATTTCTAATAGAGCTGAAGCCCTTTTGGATATCCCTAGCTTTTTGCCAACTCAATTTAAATCTCTTAATAGAGCAATGGGGTATACAGACGATGGTGGATTTTACAAAGGTGCTGTTCACGCAATTATTGCCCCCTCTGGAAAAGGCAAAAGTACATTTGCTAAATGTCTAGCAAATAACTGGGTAGAGAATGGTCATACTGTTCTTTATGTTAACTTTGAAGAAGCAGTAGGCCACTGGGAGAGAATTCTGATGACTCAAATTATTGGAAAGAACGTCTATGCAGAAGCCGAGAGATGGACTCCCAGCGAAAGAGAAAAGTATTTAGGAATCTTTAGAGATAAACTAAGTCAGTGGGGAACAAAGCTAATGGTGCGACATGATCCCGATACTCCATACTTTGAAGACCTAGAAAGATGGCTAAGAGATATCATTGACCACGCAGAAACTCCTGAGGTTGTTGTTATAGATACAATACAATCAATGTTTACTAAGGGCGGTAAGGGTAAACCAAGATGGGGTGAGTTTGAAGAAATGATGGTTAAACTTGAAAAGCTAGCCAGAGATATGAATTGTGTTTTAATTATTACAGCACAAGAAAACTCAAATAGAATGAAAGAAAAAAGAGAAGTAGTTCAGCAGTCTGATACTGGCGGATCGCTTGCTATTCAACAAAAATGTGCAGTCACAATATTTATTACTGAGAAGAAACTAATAAGTGGTGACGACTCTGAAGATGAAAATATAATGCAGCTACAAATACCAAAGAACAGAATTACTGGCTCTAGCTTTATATACAATCCACCACTTGTTAAATATGTTGACTCAAGAAAAGCATATGAAGAATATGAACCAGTTAACAAAGAAGACTATGACGACACCAGCTCTTTGCTGGACGATCTTTTAGACGATGAGGATTTTGATATATGAAAGAACTATCAGTAGAAGCAATTAAAGATTATCAAACTTGCGCACTTCTCTATAATTATAGACATGAAGAGGTGCTTCCAGAAACAATACACTCTAGAGAATTGTTTAGCACTAAGTTTGAAAACACGCTAAAGAGCGTAATAAATTATTTCTTTTACAAGAAGCAGGGTGGGTTTACCCCTTCATATTCATCTTTATTAAACAGATGGGAAAAACTATGGTTTAATAAAGATACAACCGCTTATGACATAATACATGAGCAGCATGAAAGCTTTTATGGAAATACAGCAAGTCTGACTTCAAAAGCCGCATCTGCACTTCTTGATTTTTATAATCAATTTGCAGATGATGACTCAGTTCCTATGGCTATAGATCAAGCCTTCTATGTGCCAGTAGGAAGTACTGTAAAAATTCATTCTAATTTTGATTTAATTCTTTATAAGAATCAACAATATTATGTTTACAAATGGGTTTTTAATTTTAGAACATCTCACACCTCTTTATATCAGATAGATTTTTCTATTTTAAATGAAGCTTTTAATCATAAGTTTCCAGGAAAATCGTCAAGAGCCCATTTTGGATACTATGACATCTTAGCTTCTTCTCAAAAGTTTGTTGAATACGAAGTAAGTGAAGAAGACTCCAATGCATTAAAGTATTGGTGTAGTACAATAGAAGGTGACAAAAAGTTTGTACCAAGAAGAGGGCTAACTTCTTACTGCAAGAAGTGCCCATTTGATAAGCCGTGCTCTAAGTGGAAAGATTGGGAGATTGATTAATGTCTAAGGAATCAATATTAGATGATATCTTAAATAAAGAAAAAGATTCTATTTCAATTGGTGAGGAGAATAGCATTCTTCAGCCAATAATAGAAGAGCTTGATATGATTTCAGATGATCATATTAAAAGTTTTGTTAAATCAATCCTTTTAAGAGCAGACTCTTTTTGGACTATTCCTTCTAGTTTTTCTGGAAAATACCATCCAGCTGATGAGCATAATGAAGGTGGCAATCTACTTCATACTAAAAGAGTAGTTAGAGCTGCAAGTGTTATTTCTGACTCCTACTCTTTGTCTACAGAAGAAAAGGATATAGTATTTGCAGCGTGCTTGTTACATGACGTAACAAAGGGTATTCAAGACGCAGATAGTAAGTACTTCCATTATGACCCCATGCACCCGTATACTGTAGGTAAGCTTGTTAAGAAGTGTCAAGAATATGACAAGAAGTATGCAGGAGAATCACAATCCTCTACTTTGTTTATATCCGAAGAGACTGTACAGTCTATTTTGAGATTAGTTAGATGTCACCTTGGACCTTGGTCTCCAGTTCCAGAAACTGTGCCTATTACATATTTAGACATGATAGTTCACCTAGCGGATAACGTTGCTTCAAAACTGCACTACTTAGTTGATGGAAAAAATGTAGTAGAAGAAAGATGGAAGTTTTAATTTTGGAAGACAGAATACCCAAAAGATATTATTTACTTTCTAATTTAGATTCTTTAATACAAGAATCTGTTTATTATCGTTCTTTTTCAGACGATATGAAAAGCGATAAAAAGGTACTTTATATATACGAAGAAGAATCTGGTAAAATAGAAATACAATGAAGACTTCAACAGATCCATCTAAGTTTACATATTCTTGGAGATATGTGGAATTAGCTAAATATATACCTAGTTTAAATAGAATTATTAGAGAAAAGGTAAAGGATATACCAATTCTTCTAGATATAAACGATGTTTCAAAGTATGCAAATAAGCATAATAATACTGGTATATACACATCTGTTTGGCAATATAATAGTCAGGATTTAGAAAAAGCTACTAGACTTGGATCTCTATACTTTGATATAGACAACGAAGATGTAGGTATTTCTCTAGAAGAATGCAAAAAGCTTTATGAGTATCTTCGTAATTATATTCCAGAGAATTCTATTATAGTTTATTACACTGGTAAAAAGGGTTTTCATATTGAGTGTGAAGCACTTGCTCTTGGAATTAATCCATCCAACTCCCTTCATCATACATTTAGATTTATAGCAAATGATTTAGCATCTAAGTTGCACATAACTTCATTAGACTTCAGTGTTTACGACCTAAGAAGAATGTGGAGACTTCCTGGCTCGAAGCACCAAGAAACTGGATTGTTTAAAACAAAGCTTCCAGAAAGTATTTTATACTCAGATATAGATAACATTATAAAATACTGTTCATCTGAACAAGATAACACTGTACCTGAGCAAGAGTTTTCTTATACCGCAAACGAATGGTACAGAGAATACTCTTACAAAATGGAAGAAGATAAAAATAAACCTAAGGATATCCTTGCCTATTTTAATCAATACGGTTCAAAGGGTAGAATTCAGGTAGATGAATCAGCAAAAGTTTTTGACAAGAAGAAGCTGCTGGATAATTGTTCCGCTTTTTCCAGAATAGAGAAAGAAGCGCAGGAAAAACATCATCTAGATCATGAGTCTAGACTTTTTTTGTGTTCTATTCTTACGTATACAGATGATGCAATTCTGTATCTAAATCAGATACTAAGTAATTGTGATGATTATAATCCAAGAAAATCTTCCGCTCATATAAATGATTGGATTAAGCGAAGAGAGATTGGAATCGGAGGAAGACCATATACCTGCGAAAGAGCTAATGCAGCAGGTGTTGGCTGTGGAGATTGCTCCTTAGAGCAAAATAAAAAATGGGTTAAGATAGGAGATAAATTTGTTGAAACTGACGAAAAAGTATCTCCTTCGCCAATTAGATTCGCGTATAATGTAGAAAAGAAAGGTGGTGAGAATAAAAATGATTGAAGATCCAGATGATGTTATCGGAGTATGTAGTGAATGCCATTCCGATCAACCAGAAGAATACATGTACAGGAGCCCATTTGCACAAAATGGAACAAACGTTCCTTGTAAGTATTGTGGCGGTGTAGTTGTAATTACATATAGAGAATCTAGAGACGAAGCTCTAAATCAAAGTGATAGAAATAGAGGAGTAAATTGAAAAACTGGACAAACCTGCATAACCATACTGTCTACTCAATGTTAGATGGTCACGGTAGGGTAGAGGAATATCTGTCAAGAGCAAAAGATCTTGGCATGGTGGGCCTTGCAACTACTGACCATGGAAACATACACTCCTGGTTAGACTTCTATGAAGCTGGAACTAGCGTTGGCGTTAAGCCAATACTTGGATCTGAGTTCTATCAAGCCAGAAAGACTAGGTTTGATAAAGACGAAGAAGAGAGAGCTGGTAAAGCAAAGAATGAATGGGAGCAGAGAGGTCCATATCACTTAACAATCCTTGCTAAAAACAACGTAGGGTACAAGAACATAATTAAGATATCCTCTAGGTCGTACACCGAAGGATTTTATGTTAAGCCAAGAATAGATCACGACCTTATTGCAGAACATTCTGAGGGAATAATTGTGCTCTCTGGCTGCTTGAATCGGAGAAGTAGCTCAAGCACTTCTTAGAAACGATTATGATTTTGCTCTAAACGCTGCGCTTAAAATGCAGGATATAGTTGGTAAAGAAAATTACTTTATTGAAATCCAAAATCATGGTTTAGCAGAACAGTTAAAGATTACTAATCAGCTAATTGAAATAGCCAATAAAATAGGAGCTAAGATTGTTCCTACTGGCGACTGTCACTATGTACATAAAGAAGATGCACATGCACACGACATTATGCTTTGTGTTGCCACTAACAGTAATATTTATACAGAGAATAGATTTTCTTTTAGCGGAGATAATTTTTATCTAAAATCATACGAAGAAATGTCTTCTACTTTTGATGAGTCTTGGCTAAAGAATACTCTTCACGTTTCTGACATGGTGGATGTAAATCTAAGCTTTGGTGACTTATATTTTCCTAATTATCCAATTCCAAATAATCAAGATGTTGATACTTACTTAAATGGTTTAGTATGGTCTGGGTTAAAAAAGAAGTATGGAGAATCTTTATCTGAAGAGATTGTGTCTAGAGCAAATCATGAATTAAGAGTCGTCAAAGAGATGGGCTTTCCAGAGTACTTTTTGGTTGTTTCTGACCTAGTAAACTGGGCAAAGAATAATGACATTAGAGTTGGCTGGGGTAGAGGATCCGCTGCTGGAAGTATTCTCTCTTATGCACTGGGTATCACAAACTTAGATCCATTAAAGTTTGGTCTAATGTTTGAAAGATTCCTGGTTGAAGGAAGAAAGTCAATGCCTGATATTGACTTGGACTTTGACGATAGGCATAGAGATAAAGTTATTGACTATGCTAGAACTAAATATGGTCACGACAGAGTGGCTCATATTTGCACGTTTAATAAAACTGGCGCTAGACAGTCCATAAGAGACGCTGCAAGAGCGCTTGGTCACGACTTTGCTACTGGAGATAAGGTTTCTAAGTTAGTTCCCCCTCCGGTTTTAGGTATATCTAAAAACCTAAATGAGTGCATGCAAGTTGCAGAGTTTAAAAAAGAATACGACTCTAGTGATGACAGTAAAACTATTATCAATGCAGCTTTTGGCCTAGAGGGTTTGGTTAGACAAACTGGCGTACACGCTGCAGGTGTAGTTATATCTAGAGGTCCGCTAACAGACTATCTTCCTATTATGCAAAAGGGTGTAGATTCCCCTATTGTTACACAGTGGGATATGGGAAGAGTTGAGCAGTGTGGTCTATTAAAGATTGACTTCCTTGGCCTAAGAAACTTAGGTGTTATAGATCACTGTCTTAAGCTTCTTGAAAAGAATAAAGACATTAAGATAGATCTCGATTATATTCCATTAGATGATAAAAAGACTTTTGATGAGCTATGTAAGGGTAATGCCATAGGAGTTTTCCAGCTTGAATCTTCTGGAATGAGACAGCTCATGGTTCAACTTCAGCCACAAGACATTAAAGATATCATGGCCTTAATCTCCCTTTATAGACCTGGTCCTATGGGATCTGGAATGGATAAGCTATATATCAATAGAAAGCATAATAGAGCTCCTATTGACTATGAACATCCTGCGATGAAATCTGCGCTAGAAGACTCTCTTGGAATCATGCTTTATCAGGAAGATGTTTTAGCTGTAGCAAAAGAGCTGGCTGGATTTACGGTTTCCGAAGCAGATGATTTAAGAAAAGTTATTGGCAAGAAGCAGATGGATAAAATTCCAAAGCTTCGTAAAAAGTTTGTTGATGGCTGTATTGCTACTGTTGATATTACAGAAGACAAAGCAAATAAAATATTCTCTGACATTGAATACTTCGGTGGATATGGATTTAACAGAGCTCACGCTGCAAGCTATGCAATGGTTTCATATATTACAGCCTATCTAAAGACTCACTATACAGCTGAATATATGGCTGCGCTTCTAACTTCTGTTGCAGGAAATAAAGATAAATCAGCTTTATATTTATCTGACTGTAGAAACTTGGGAATCAAAGTTGCACCGCCATCTATTAATCTTTCAATGCATGACTTTGAAGTTGTTTCTGACTCTGAAATTTTATTTGGGCTCTCCGCTATCAATGGAATAGGTCCAGCAATAGCTGATGCAATAATCGGATGTAGAGACAAGGAAAATCCATATGTCTCAATGCATGATCTAATGAGAAGATGTGATTCAGTTATTCTTAAAAAGTCTACGATTGAACACCTAGCTGCTTCGGGAGCTTTTGATGAATTGATATTCCTAAAAGAAGATATTGAATTAAATAGAAGAAGAGAACTAGAGATTCTTGAGAGAGAAAAAAGCGAGCTAGGCATCTACGTATCAAAGCACCCAATAGAGGGTGTGTGGGATGCTATAAAGCCAAAAATAGACTCTGAAATATTTGATCTTTCTGACTATGCAGCTGGAGCTAAGGCAAAAGTTGGTGGCGTTATTACTTCATGTAAGAAGTTAATAACCAAAAAGGGAATGAAGATGTTTAAATTAAATATTGAAGATCTGACTTCTGGCCTAGAAGTAATTATATTTCCAAAAGAAGCAAGACAAATGGAAGACGATTTCTTTTCTGAAGGTGACATAGTTATTTTCAACGGAACTGTTTCTAAAGAAGGAGACGAAGAAGCTTCTACTGTTAAATTAATTTATTCTTCCTGCGAAAAAATAGACAACGCAATACTTACTGGTAGTAGACCTATAATTTTAAAAGCTGACTCAATGATTTCTAACGAAAGCATACAGTCTTTGTATGATATAATTAACAATACAAATGGTGCATCAACTGTGTTTCTTGAAATGACAGATGGTGCAAAGAAGTATAGTTTTAGATTTAATAAAACTACTTCATTAAAGATAGAAGATAAATTACAATCAATAGTTAATTTAGGATAAAAAATGATTAGTCAAGTAACAATAAACCCAACCCATAAGCCATGTTGGACCTTTTGTTCTTCTTGTAACAGATGTCAAGACAAAGGCAGATACAGTAAATGCGAAGACTGTAGTGGTAGATATGACCCAAACTTAAAGATTCTTCCTCACCCAGATGATTTCTGCGACTGCAAGAATGGTGTTTTAAGATGGAGAACACAAGAGGGTAGAATAATCATAACCAGATTTAAGTCTAATCCTTTCAAGGGTAAAGTAACCTACGAAAAGAAAACTGAAGATGAAAGAGACTGGGACTCATATGTTAGAGATATGAGAGAGAAATTAAATGATCCAAATTGGAATCCAATTACAATAGTTGAGGATTGATTTATATGATTTCAGAGTCAGGAAGAATTACAAAAGGTTCTGCAACTCTAATAGAGTATGCGGAAAATGAGAATAGCATACCAGATAGATTCTTTTTACAGAGTGGTGTAGTTGGTATGTATGCTTCTCTGGAAGAGTTAAAGGATTTATACGTCATTTTGAATTACTATTTAAATATAGAATCTTTTAATGACTGTAAGGTAAGAATAGGGGGCGAAGATGTCATCATTTAATAACGATGATCACATGGAGATTGCCGAGACTGGATGGATGCCAGTTGGCGAAGGCTGCTATCTAAATAAGTTTAATGGTCATGTTCTAGATCAGCTTGGAAGAGAATATGACGAAGATGGAAATCTAATTTACGATCCAGAAGGAAATAATGACAAAAATTAAGATTAGATCTATAGATGAATTAGATCCATTGGAGAGACTTAGTCTTAACGACTTCTCCTATTCAAGGCTTGACACCTACAAGATGTGTCCAGCTAAGTACTTTTACAGCTACATACAAAAAGAACCAAGAACATTTAACGACGCAGCAGTTCTTGGAAACATTGTTCACTCCGTACTGGAAGAATGCTTAGATAATAATTCTGAGCTAAATTTAGACGAGTTGCAAAAAGAGTATGTAAAACAAAAAGAAAGCTATGACCCAACTGGTCATATACCTGAAGATTTAATTTCTGTTGGATCAGAAATTCTAAATGAATTCTATGACAAGCACTATGAAGATTCTTTTGATATTTATGATAAAGAATTTGGTTTTAGCTTCGTAATAGGCAATTATATGATCAATGGCTTTATAGATAGAATAGATATCTATGATGAAAATACAATAAATATTATCGACTACAAAACACGGTAAGTGGGAAGTAACTCAAAAAGATGTTCCCACTAATCTACAGCTAGGTATTTATGCGCTTGCTGTATCGTTGGCTTTTCCAGGAAAAGATATAAGAGCAGAGCTTTATTACCTAAGATCTGGTAGAAGAAAAGCACATACCTTTACCGCAGAAGATATAGAACAGGTAAAAGTTTCTTTATTGGAAAAGATAAATCAAGTCGTTGAAGACAACTCTTTTCTTCCTACATCTAACGAAAGAAACTGCACCTTTTGCGACCACGCAAAGTCAAGAGCTTGTCCTACTGGTGTAAGCAGATTAAAAAGAATGGGTAAAATATAAAAGCCGGGGTATAAACCCCGGCCAGTATATTTAAGCTCAAAAGCTCAATCAGAATGACTCTACTGGATTCTCCATAGCGTCGTCAACGATAGAGAAGTTATCCTCAACCACAAGCTTTGTAGCTTCCTTGTGGCTGAAACCAATCTGAGAAAGATTGTCGATGACAGTCTCGTTGATGTTCTGGCTGATGCTGTTGATGATTGTGTTTAATGTGTTCATGGTGGTCATATTACCATCTGTCTCCTTGTTTTGCAACCTATAGGTTGGATTTTTTTTGTATTTTTATTTGTTGTAAAGTATAATATTAATAACAACTAATAGAGTTTGAGGTTACCATGAAGGACCCCCAAATAACAACTCCAGAAAACTTTTTTTTGGAGAGATCAAAACTTAAAAAACATCCTAATTTTTCTAAGCTGAAAAATGACTATGTGGACTCCTCTATTCTACAGGAGGAAACTAAGAAAACAACAGCAACAAAAGGTAACGCATACAAAAACACCAAGTCTGGATACAGGCCTGATTTGGGTTTGAATCTCAGGTCAAATTGGGAAGCAAATTTTGCGAGAATCCTAAATGCATATAAGATTAGTTTTGATTTTGAACCAGTCATATTTCCCTTTCCTATCAAGAAGGGAACAAAAGCCTATACTCCGGATTTTTATATCGAAAAGTCAACAGAGTGGGTTGAGCTAAAAGGTTATTTGGATGACAAGAGTAAAATAAAACTCAAAAGATTTAAAAGGTATTACGCAGAAGAATTTAGCAAGCTTACTTTTATTATCAGTAAGTACTCAGGAGAGGCAAAAAGATTCGCGGCAGAAATTGAAATACCAAATGTTGTTTATTACGAGGACATAAGAAATTTTTATGCAGATAAAATACCCTGCTGGGAAGGAAAATAATGGCGTCTTACAAAGAGCAATATTACTCTTTGAGCGAAGAGGAAATGCAAGATCTTATAGCTAAAGCTAAAAAAGGTCAGTCCAGTGCTCAATACGAATTACTAAAAGTCTTTAATAACTTTTTAACCAAGTATGTCACAATGCTTTATTATGGAAAGTACAACTTATCTGATTATGACATCAGGAGGTTTACGTCTCTTTTTGTCAAGGATAATTTTGTAAGATTTAATTTGATGAAAAATCAATTAAACCAAGCTGGCTACAAGCACGTTAACGAGTGCTTGCGACGGCATAACTTATATGGCTAAAAGATACGGGGATGAGGAAGATGTAAGGCAGACGGTAAACATGACCTTCTTTCAGTGTATTACAAGGTATCAAAGAAGGGATTCAGAAAAGGGGCCAATTCCATTTAGCGGATTTTTATACAGCTATTTCTTTTATTTGCTAAAGAAAAACGTAGATACATTTTTGATTGATCAACTTGGTAGAAAAACTTTCCCATTACTTGCAGACGATGATAACTCTGAGGATGACGAGGAAGCTCAACCTGGCTTTAAGGCCCCTCCGGTTGAGTACACTATAGACCAAATGCTTGGAACCCAAGAGATTAATGAGCTATGGGTTGTAGGTCAAGATTGTCACCCACCCTATGATCAACTTTCCGTTCAAGAAAGACAGTTGATTAAGTGGCGTTATGTTGATAATATGAAGTCATCAGAAATTGCACAGATAATAACAGAGCATCCAAACACTGTTAGAGATCATATTGCAAAAGTGAAAATCAAGATTAGAGATGCTATAATAGAGAACAACATGGAAGACTTGGTCTCTATATTTAAACTGGAAGATTAATGAACCTTCAATCAATAGAAAAGCTTAACGAACTACTATCAGAGTTTTTAAGTCCACAAATTACTGAAATACTAAATGCCTACGGCTCTGGTTCATCAGCAGAACAGTACTTTGTTAATATACCGGAATCAGACGCTGTTGATATGACTCTTGCAGACCTAGCTTCTTTGGTGGCTAGAACATCAAATGTTTACGGTAGAGTCACTAGATTTGCAGGAATGGCTCGAGCATATTATAAAATATGTGAGGGCAGATACAAGAAGGTATATAAGTCTAATAGAACTGGAAAGAACGAAGCGGAGAGAGAGGCTAATGCTCTCGAAGCTGCAGAGGAGCAATACACAGCTATGATCACTGCAGAGTCAGTTGTTCAACTTGCCGAGTCTATGGAAGGCGCTGCTAGAATAGCATCAGAGTCCGCTAGAAAATTATTAGATAAAGTACAGTCTATGCAAATAGCTTCATACAGAGAGGAGAAGGGGTCCTATTCAGATAGTGACTTCAGTACCTACTAAATTATGTATATAGGACATTACAAATCCGTATCTTCACCTGAAGAATTTTTTTCATCACCAAGAGAATCTTTAGATTTTCCAACTCAAGTTGAATTTGAAAAAAAGAGATACCTACTTAATGCTACGCATCATGTTATTTCTAAGTCTAATGAAAAAAGAATCGTAGCTTTTGCTGAGGCTAATAACATTAGATGTAATGTTGAAGTATGAATATAGAAGTTTTTTGTGACGGGGCTTCTAGAGGGCAAGGTCAAAAAAAGTTTGGAGAAGCTGCTTGTGCTGTTGTTGTCTACAAAAATAGAAAAAAGATAGCACAATTTGCAAGAGGCTTGGGTCCAAGAACAAACAATGAAGCAGAATATGAAGCCGTTATAGCAGCGCTGTTAATGTGCTCTATGTCTGACTTAATTGATCCAATAATCTACACTGATTCTGCTGTTGTAGCTAATCACATCAACGGAAAATGGAGATGCAGAAACGCTGCATTGGTTCCTCTCTTAATGACTATCCAGGATATAAAAGAAGAATATAAATTTAGAGTAATACAAGTTCCTAGAGCTTTTGTTTGGGAGCCAGACTCTTTGGCTAATGAATTTCTAGATCAATTAGAGATGAAGAAGAGCGAAATATCTCAAGAACATGATACAATAATGAAATGAGTAAAATGTACAATCCCGACTATCCAATTGTAGTTGGCCTTGCTGGCAAAGCTGCAACTGGTAAGACTTCAGTAGCTGAAACAATAGTACCAAAGGCATCCTTTGACAAGGTAAGATCAGGTGTTTACTGGGATCATATCTTTTTTGCAATGCCACTATATGAATTACTTTCTATTAGAACAAAAATAGAAGGAGCTAATTCTCAGTCCAGAAAGTTATTTGCAATTCATGAGACACTATATGATCTTTATGGCAACTCGACACTTGGCGATATGCCAAACTATTATTCCTTCATAAGCCTTGTTGACAACATCAATAGGGAGCCAATAGATTTAAATGGGGCAAAACCAAGATCATTTTTGCAAAAAGCAGGAGATCTCTGTAGAGCCCATGACTCCAAGTGCTTTGCTAAATGGGGAGTAAGAAAGGCATACGAACTTCGTAGAGATTACGTTAAGTCACTGGAAGAAGATGAGACTCCAAATCCTTACTGTGTTTTAGTATCTGATGTACGCTTTGAGAATGAGGCAGAGTCAATACTAAAACTGCCCAATAGTATGTTAATTTTATTTGAGGCTTCAGACGAAGTCAGAAGAGAAAGAGTCTTTTCAAGAGATGGCGTATATATGACAGACGAACAGTTGTCTCATAAGTCAGAAAAAGAAATAGACAACTTTACTCATCTCGTAGATGCTACAATTGATTCCTCTTCAATGTCTGTTGAGGATCAGGCGGTTAAAACAATAACATTAATAAAAGAAAAGTTTGGTTTAGTTAGCTATGCCCAAGATAAATAAAAGTGCACAAGAAGAGAGTCTAGGCTCCCCAATAGAACAGGTGGTAAATTTAGTGTCAGGAGAAATATCAGTATCCTCAAGTCCAGTTTTTATTTGCGGTGTTAACAGAAAGGTTAATATTGGCAACTTTGAAAACATCGACATATATGCTGGAATTACAATTCCTTTAGCTGGAGTGGACCCAGCCGACAAAGACGCCTTTAATGACGCCGTGAAAGAAGCAGCTGCATATGGCTTTTCTTTGGTTTCAAAAGAAACTGGTGAGAGATATATGTTAATTAAAGAGGGTCAACAGGGTAAGTGATATTACTATAATCATCTAGCGGATCTCGTCTAGGTGGTTGTATGGATAATTACTACAGCGTAATAGTTGCTGTCATAGCTTCATTATCGTCGGTTTTAACTTACTTTTTAACAACTTCTTATCAAAAAAAAGCTCTTTTAAAAGAAAAAGAGCTAGAGTTTTATAAAGTTAAAACAGAAAATCTTACAGCTGAAAGAGAAATACTTACAGCCGAAGAAAAAAACCTTCGAGAAATGTTGCGCCAGCAGCTAGAAACGTGTAAAATAGAAAACGAAAGACTTGACAAGGAAATGGAAAACCTAAAAAGAAGGTTACTAACTATAGAACAAGAATTAAAAGCTTGGGAGTTAGGTTTAAAAGTTCCTAAAGGTTTTGAATTAATTCAGTTAGATACAAATGAGACAGAGGTAGATTAAATGTTTAAAAAATTGATCAAAAAAATTAAGGGTCTGGTTGTTCCAGCTAAAAAAAAGTTGGACAAACAAGTAGATCAAATTTTAAATGAAGCGGAAAAGCTAGCAGAAAAAGCTGACGAAAAGATTGAAGAGATCAAAATAGAAGCAGCTGAAAAAGTAGAAGAAGCAGTCAAAGAAGCAGTTGCAGAAGCAGTTGCTCCCAAGGCAAAAAAGAAGTCTCCTGGTAGACCAAAAGGTTCTTCTGCCTCTAAAAAGGCACCCGCTAAAAAGCCTGCCCCTAAGAAATAATAATCAATCTCATTTGTAACAAAGGCTCCCCGCTTTATGTGGGGAGTTTTTGTTTTTTATGGTAATTAGTTACTATGTAAGTATGTCGTTAGCAAAGTTTCGTAAGATCACAAAGGGTAACGTAAAGCCCAAAAGGAAACCAGATGCCAAAGAAAAAGACGATTCGCCAAAAGAAAATAACCAAGGTAATGGATGAATTTGGCAAGGGTGCTCTTCATTCTGGTAAGGGCGGACCTGTAGTTAAAAGCCGTAAACAAGCGATTGCTATTGCTATATCTGTAGCTTCTAAAAGAAAGAACAAAAAGTAATGGCTTTTAAAAAAAGTATTTACATTAGTGGACCAAGGATGGGAACTAATAATTACATGCACGGCATAGAGATTGTTGACATGAAAAAAATGTCAAAGAAAAAAGGAAAGAAAAATGCCCGCAAAAAAAGATCCTAGACTGTCAAGAGCACGGAGTCAGTGGCTTCAATAAGCCAAAACGTACTCCTAATCATCCGAAGAAGTCTCACGTAGTTGTTGCCAAAGAAGGTAATAAGGTTAAGACAATTCGTTTTGGTCAACAAGGTGTTAGTGGTTCACCAAAAAAAGCTGGTGAATCATCTTCATATAGAAAGCGTAGAGAGTCGTTTAAAGCACGTCACTCTGCTAATATTAAGAAGGGCAAAATGTCCGCAGCCTACTGGGCTAATAGAGTAAAATGGTAAGGAGAAGAATATGACAATGCATGGTGATGATATGAAAAAAGGTGGCATGAAAAAAACTGCTACTAAAAAAGCTGCTATGAAAAAAAGTGCAGCTAAAAAGAGTGCAGGCATGACCGCAGCTCAAAAAAAGCTTCCCCCTTTCATTCAAAAGGCTATCATGAATAAGAAGAAAAAGGGTAAGTAATAATGGCAGCAAAGAAAAAAGCTGACAAAAAATGGATCCAAGGTGCAATTAAAAGACCAGGTGCTTTTACTGCTAAGGCTAAGAAGGCAGGTAAGTCTGTTGCTGGAATGGCAGCAGCTGTAACAAAGAATCCAGATAAATACAGTGCAACAACTGTACGTCAAGCTAATCTAGCTAAAACTCTTAGAAAGATTTCTGCTAAGAAAAAGAAGAAGTAATATGGCCAAGGTAAATAAACCAACTAAACCAGCTTTGTGGTCATCTGCAAAGTCTCAAGCAAAAGCAAAATTTGACGTATACCCATCAGCCTATGCAAATGCATGGGCTGTAAAAAAGTATAAGTCAATGGGTGGTGGTTGGAGAACTGTATCTTCTACTAAAGGTAAGAAGAAGAAATAATATGGCTGGTCCAAAGGGTGTTGGCTTAACTAAATGGTTTAACCAAAAATGGGTAAACATTGGTGCCCCAAAGAAAAAGGGTAAGTTTCAGCCCTGCGGAACATCTGGTGCTAATGGTACTGGATATGCAAAGTGCGTTCCTGCTGCAAAAGCTAGGGCAATGACTCCAGCACAAAGGAAAAGTGCAGTACAGAGAAAAAGAAAGTCTGGCACTCCTCAGAAAGGAGTTAAAGGTCAGGCCCCTAGAAATGTTTCTACTTTTGCAAAAGGAAAAAAGAAAAAGTAATCTAATGTCAGATGAAATAGAAAACAGCTTTAGTGGCTTTATGCCAATGATAAGCTATGTTAATGTCAGCGAAGCAAATACGATGCTCTCCACAGAAGGAGAGCTTGTTCGAGCGCATACGGTCAATATCGTTACTAAGAACGGGGATAACTACGTTTTTAGTATGGATCCAGTTGATCTTATGCGCTTAGCTTTTTTGGTATTTAAAGTAGCTGGACAGTAATAAAAAAGGTATAATTGTTATATGAGTGAACAAATGTGGACATGGCTTTTATTTGCCATGGAATTAATAGGGGTAGTTGGAAGCTATCTAGTTGGAAATAAGAAATGGTATGGACATTTAATCGTTGCCTTGCATTCTTTTCCGTGGGTGCTATACTCTATAGTGTTTGACAAGCCAGGATTTTTGGCTATGTGGGCTCTGTGGCAGTGGGTTCACTGGAGAAATATGTTTAGATGGAGAAAAGATAGTGTCAAATCCTAAAGCTTCCATAATTATTACTAGCTATAATCAACCAGAATATTTAAAGCTATGTATTGATTCTTGTATTAACCAAACTTATGAAAACATTGAGATCATAGTTGGTGACGATAATTCATCAGATGATGCGGTTTGGGATGTTATTAATAGTTATTCAGATGAAAGAGTTATATCCTTTAATTCAAAAATATCTGACGAACAAAGACCACTAACAGCACGTTATGCTACACAAATAAATACGGCTGTTAAAGAATATTCATCTGGTAAGTATCTTTTCTATTTACCAGATGATGATATTTTTTATCCAGACAAAGTAAGAATGCAGGTTGAGCACGCTGAAGAAACAGGCGTAGACGTAAACTACGCTGCACAGGATTTTATTGATGCTTCTGGAAGAGTAGCTGGAACTAGGTATGATGGTACTGGTGAAGTTTCTGGAAGAATACTTGACGATGGTCACGGTATTCTAGATCATGGTCAAGTTATGAATACTCGCCAAGCTTATGATAATGTTGGCGGATGGGAAGATGATCCAGGAATGTGGGGTGGAGCAGATGCCTACTTCTGGAGTAGATTAAGTAGAGCTGGTTATAAATTCTATCCACTTCCTTTCTTATGTTTATCAGCAAAAAGATACAGAGAGCACTCTGTCCAATGGAATGTAGCACAAAATTTAATTCCATGGAAAAATAGTCGATGAAGCTAGTTGTTGTAGCGCCTGGTAATTTTGCACCATCGGGAGGACCGGAAGCTTTACATCAGTTAGTACACATGGCTAATGTAGTTGAACCAGGAAGCTGTGGCATATTATATGAACCTTCAGATTTTTTACAGCAGTCCATAGAACCATATTTAAAATATAATTGTCCCATAATAAGAAAAGAAGATTTACCTTCCAACGCTTTAGTTGTTCTACCCGAGATATGGCCAGAGTTATCTAATAATTTTTCCAATAAATGTGCACTGTGGTGGTTGTCGGTTGATTTTTTTGGCACACAGGGTCATTCTAAAATTAATGGAATAGATTATCATCTAGCCCAGTCGCACTACGCTTATGAGCATGTTTCATCACTCACAAAACAAAAGCCATTAATGTTGAGCGATTGGATTGATATAGATATAAAAGAATCAAGTAATTCTAATAATACAATTTGTGTAAATCCAGCCAAAGGCGCTGATTTAATAGAATTATTTGAGTCAAAAAATCCTGATCTTTCTTTTATTAAACTAAGATCGATGACTAAGGTTGATGTTATAAATTCTTTATTATCTTCAAAAATTTATATAGATTTTGGACATCATCCAGGTAAGGATAGAATACCAAGAGAAGCTAGCTTATGTGGCTGTGTTGTTTTAGTTAAGAACTCTGGCGCAGCAAAATACTATGAAGATGTCTCTATAGATAACTATTACAAGTTTGATGATCTAGAAGAGTTGAATATAAAAGTTAGAGATATTTTGTTTAATTTTTCTTATCATCAAGAAAAACAGTTCACTTATAGGGATAAAACAAGAAATGAAAAAGAAATTTTTAGACTAGAAGTTTCTAAATTATTAGAATTAGCGAGTTTACAATGAACGCAAATAAAGTTATTGAAGATGTAAAGAATATTTTTAAAAATATAGATAAGTCTTTGCTCTTGGATCAAAATTATCTAGAACAAAACCTTATTGTCGATCTTGGTTTAAATAATGAAAATCTTACTGAGCAGCCGATAGAATTGTCTGAACACTTTGGTGGAGGATTAGGGCTTAGAATTTGGCAGTACCCAAATCAGTTTTCTAAATACATGGTTGAGTTATCAAAACATGCCGATAAAATAACATCTTACTTAGAGATAGGTTGTAGGCATGGTGGAACGTATGTACTTACAACTGAATTTCTTAAGGTTATAAATACAAACTTTAAAAGATCTACGGCTATAGATATTATAGAAGCTAATGAAATACTTCAGTCTTATGTTGGTCTTACAAGTGAAGCTGAGTTTATAAAAATGAATTCAGGTTCTCAAGAGTTTAAAGATTTTATTTCAAGTAATTTTTTTGACATAGTCTTTATAGATGGTGACCATTCATATGATTTTGTAAAGAACGATGCAGAAATTACAAGAAACTACTGCAATATTCAAGTATTTCATGACACGGTAAACGATGCTTGTCCAGGTGTTGGAATTTACTGGAATGAATTAAAAAATACCCATAGTAGTATGTATGATTTTTTTGATTTTACAGATCAGTATGATTCCGTTGACGGCACTTACCTTGGAATAGGAGTTGCCGTACGCAAAGAGTGGATTACTATATAAACTATAATTATAATAAAAAGGAGAAACAAATGCCCAGAAAGTATACTGGAAACACCGATGGCAATGGCGGTAAGGCTAAGCCAGGTACTACTAAATTAGTAGAATTTATGCAGAAGAGATGGGGTTTCACCAATCTTGGAATTTATGCCAATAGATCAATGAATAACCCTAAAGCTACACCTGGTGATCCAAAGTGGCTATCAGTCCACGCTACAGGTCGTGCATGTGACGTTGGTTACGCCAATAGAAAAGCTGCCCTTCAGGCATGGGATTGGTTGCTTGCCAATACTGCTGCTTTGGGCATTGAAGAAATACACGACTATGCTTTCGACAAAGATGGCAAGGAAGGCCCAGCAAAAGCCTGGGGTCGTGGTTACCGCTGTTCAAGAGGTGAAGGTGCAAAGGGCGTTAAAATTTATGATGACAAAGATAACGCTGGTTCAATGGGTGGCAAGTGGCTACACATTGAGCTTTCACCAGAAATGGCAAACGACGCAGAAAAGTTTGAAGCTGCGTGGAGAGCAATTCCAAAACCAGATCCAATTATTAAGTAGCAATTTGCCAGTAGTACTGGTATAATATACTCCTTGCTACGGAGGCCGGTGCTAGCCCCAGTGACTTAAGTGTCACTGGGGCTTTCCCCTTTA
>JACCDW010049318.1_pt1 | contig 54378 bp, 40 predicted proteins | sample 7449781 | NCBI WGS metagenome assembly JACCDW01 (sample SAMN15323449, study PRJNA562643) | freshwater metagenome | isolation source: river surface water | place: USA:Blue River Watershed | collected 2017-08-18
GAATGGCATTCTTGCAAGGTAAAAAACTGCTGATCACCGGCGTGCTGTCCAACCGCTCGATCGCTTACGGCATTGCGCAAGCCTGCCACCGCGAAGGCGCGGAACTGGCCTTCACCTATGTCGGCGAACGCTTCAAGGACCGCATCACCGAATTCGCGAAGGAATTCGGCAGCGAGCTGGTGTTCGACTGCGATGTTGGCAGCGATGAGCAGATCGAGGCGCTGTTCGCCGACCTCGGCAAGACCTGGCCGAAGTTCGACGGCTTCGTGCACGCGATCGGCTTTGCGCCGCGCGAAGCGATCGCCGGCGACTTCCTCGACGGCCTGAGCCGCGAGAACTTCCGCATCGCGCATGACATCTCCGCGTACAGCTTCCCGGCGATGGCCAAGGCTGCATTGCCGATGCTGACGCCGGGTTCGGCGCTGCTGACGCTGTCGTATCTCGGTGCGATGCGAGCACTGCCCAACTACAACACGATGGGTCTCGCGAAAGCGTCGCTGGAAGCCAGCGTGCGCTACCTGGCTGAATCGCTGGGCAAGCATGGCGTGCGCGTGAACGGCATCTCGGCCGGCCCGATCAAGACCCTGGCGGCATCCGGCATCAAGGACTTCGGCAAGATCCTGAACTTCGTGAAAGAGAACGCGCCGCTGCGCCGCAACGTGACCACCGAGGACGTCGGCAATGCATCGGCCTTCCTGCTGTCGAACCTTGCAGCTGGCATCACCGGCGAGATCACCTATGTCGATGGCGGCTTCTCGCAGGTCGTGGCCGGTATGGGTAGCGACGAATAAGCCCGTACTGTTGTTCGGTCAAGTCGCTGGATCCCGGCCTGCGCCGGGATGCCAGTGCGATGGACTTCAGCACCTATCCTGCCACTCCGTCACCCCGACGCTCCGTCATCCCGGCGCAGGCCGGGATCCAGCGTCGTCAGTTAACCAACTGACACCATCCCCGCGTTTTTCCTTGGAATTCAAGGATCTGCACACGGATCCCGGAAATCCTGTATCATTCGCGCCGCGCTGCAACAAACAGCGCGACCATGCATCGCAGATCGTCAGCATTGTCCATAAAGCCCTCCCGCCTCCAGGTGCTGCAAGTCAGGCACCTACCCGGCGCAAAGCTTTTGTGCCGAAATCTCTCTGTTTCCTGTTTCCGGGCGCCATGCGCTCCGCGCAGAGCCTGATTTTTCGTCGTCGCTGCCAGCGTTGCTTTTACCAGTCGTTCGCAAGATCGCTTTATCCAGCGACAGCGAACCGTTCGTGGCTTTTGCCGCGCCTACAGACAAGGGCGCAGCGCCGGCCATGGCATCCCGTTTGAAAGAAGAACCATGACGTTTGAAGAAATCGGCCTGCACCCGCTGGTCCTGAAAGCCCTCGCCGACGCCGGCTACACCCAGCCGACCCCGGTCCAGCAGCAAGCTGTGCCGGCCGCGATCGAAGGCCGCGACCTGCTGGTGTCCTCGCAGACCGGCTCGGGCAAGACCGCCGCATTCATGCTGCCGGCGCTGCACCGCCTGGCCAGCGCGCCGTTCGAGCCGCAGCAGGGCCCGGGCAAGACCCCGAACCAGCAAGCGCAAGCTGCGCGTGCCCGTGGCGAGCGTCCGCGCTTTGCACCCGCACGTCCGAAGATGCTGGTGCTGACCCCGACGCGCGAACTGGCGCTGCAAGTCACCACCGCCACCGACAAGTACGGTGTGCACATGCGCCGCGTGAAGGCCGTATCCATCCTCGGTGGCATGCCCTATCCGAAACAGATGCAACTGCTGTCGCGCAATCCGGAAATCCTGGTCGCGACCCCGGGCCGCCTGATCGACCACATGGAGTCGGGCAAGATCGATTTCTCGCAGCTGGAAATGCTGGTGCTGGACGAAGCCGATCGCATGCTGGACATGGGCTTCATCGATGACATCGAAATGATCATCAGCAAGACCCCGGAAACGCGCCAGACCATGCTGTTCTCGGCCACGCTGGACGGCATGGTCGGCAACATGGCCCGCCGCATCACCAAGGACCCGCTGCTGATCCAGATCGCCGGCTCGGCGACCAAGCATGAAAACATCCAGCAGCGCGTGCACTTCGTCGATGACCTGTCGCACAAGAACCGCCTGCTCGACCACCTGCTGCGTGATGCAGCGATCGACCAGGCCGTGGTGTTCACCGCGACCAAGCGCGATGCCGATACCATCGCCGATCGCCTGAACATCGGTGGCTTCGCCGCCGCCGCGCTGCATGGCGACATGAACCAGGGCGCGCGCAACCGCACCCTGAACGGCCTGCGCCGCGGCCAGGTGCGCGTGCTGGTGGCGACCGACGTCGCTGCGCGCGGCATCGACGTGCCGGGCATCACCCATGTGTTCAACTTCGACCTGCCGAAATTCCCGGAAGACTATGTGCACCGCATCGGCCGTACCGGTCGTGCCGGCCGCAAGGGTATCGCCGTGTCGCTGGTCAACCACGCCGAAGGCATGCATGTGAAGCGCATCGAGCGCTTCACCAAGCAATCGATTCCGGTCGACGTGATCGAAGGCTTCGAGCCGACTCGCGCCGCACCGGCACGCCGTCCGAAGCCGAATGGCTGGCGTCCGGGCGATGGCCGTGACGGCCGCAAGAACTTCGGCGGCGGTCATGGTGGCCACGGCGGCAATGGTGGCCATGGCGGTAACGGTGGCAACGGCGGCGGCTACGGCAAGTCCGGCGGCTACGGCAACGGCAACAATGCCAAGCCGGGCCAGCGCACTTTCGCCAAGCCGGGCGCACCGCGCAAGGATGGCGCCGGCTGGCAAGGTCACCGCAGCGAAGGCCATCGCACTGACGGCCAGCGTCATGAAGGCCATCGCGGTGAAGGTCACCGCAGCGAAGGCTTCCGCCATGAAGGCCGTCGTCATGAAGGCCGCAACAGCCGCGGCTGATCAGCCACCCGCTGAACCGCCGGCAGTGCATCGCCGGCATGCAATGGCTCCTGCGGGAGCCATTGTCGTTTCTGCAGCCGCATCGGCGATAATTCCATGGATTGATTTGGAGCCTGACATGAATGCCCCTGACAACCTGAGATTGACTTCCTTCTCCCACGGTGGCGGCTGCGGCTGCAAGATTGCGCCCGGTCTGCTGTCGGACATCCTGAAACAGACCCGTGGCTTCCCGGTGCCGCCGCAACTACTGGTCGGCATCGAGACTGCCGACGATGCCGCGGTCTATCAGCTCAATGACGAGCAGGCGCTGATCGCGACCACCGATTTCTTCATGCCCATCGTCGATGATCCGTTCGATTTCGGCCGCATCGCGGCGACGAATGCGATCTCGGATGTGTATGCGATGGGCGGCACGCCCATCATGGCACTGGCGCTGGTCGGCATGCCGATCGACAAGCTGCCGGTCGAGACCATCGGCCGCATCCTCGCCGGCGGCGAATCGGTATGCGCTGCGGCTGGCATTCCTATCGCCGGTGGCCATACCATCGATTCGGTCGAGCCCATCTACGGACTGGTGGTGATGGGCCTGGTGCATCCGAAAAAGCTCAAGCGCAATGCGGATGCGAAGGCCGGCGACAAGCTGGTGCTGGGCAAGCCGCTGGGCGTGGGCATCTATTCGGCGGCGCTGAAGAAAGGCGCGCTCGATGCGGCCGGTTATGACGCGATGATCGCCAGTACTACCAAACTCAATACGCCGGGCCGCAAGCTGTCCGAACTGCCGGGCGTGCATGCGCTGACCGATGTGACCGGCTTCGGCTTGCTCGGCCATGCGCGCGAGATGGCGCTCGGCGCGAAGCTGGCCGCGCGCATCGCGCTGCCGCAGGTACCGTTCCTGCCGGGCGTCGAGGCGCTTGCGGCGCAAGGCTTCATCACCGGCGCGTCCGGACGCAACTGGGCTGGCTATGGTCAGGACGTGCGTCTCGCTGCCGGCATCACGCCGCAGCAGCAAGCGCTGCTGTGCGACCCGCAGACCTCAGGCGGGCTGCTGGTGGCCTGCGCACCGGAAGCAGTCGATGAAGTGCTCGCAGTGTTCCAAGCCGAAGGCTTCGCGCAGGCAGCCGTGATCGGCGAGATGGCGGAAGGCACGCCGGGCATCGACGTACTGGCCTGAACCTCCAGCTGGGAACATTGGGCCAGATCGGTCTGTGAATTTCGGAGTCTATCCTTCGCGATCGCTTGAACGCGAGGGATACGCGCATCCGCATCTGCGATTTCAGCGCGCCAATCGCAAGCCGCTGCGCTGCCAGGTCGCCGCAGCAGGGAAAAAATTCCGGTAACTGATGCGCGCATGCCCCGAAGGCGTGTAAGCCGACGAGCCGCGCAGCACCTGCTGGTTCACCATGAACTTGCCGTTGTATTCAGCCGCTGCGCCGTGCAACGGACGGAAACCGGGATAGGCTGCATACGCGCTCGCTGTCCATTGCCAGCAGTCGCCGAACAGATTGTGCAATGCATCGCCATGCGTGCGTGCCGCCGTCTCCCATTCATGCTCGGTCGGCAGGCGTGCGCCAGCCCAGCGCGCATACGCATCGGCTTCGTAATACGACAGGTGCGCCACCGCCCCATCCAGAGCAGTATCGCTTTCCCTCGCCTGCTGATCCGTGAGCTGCGTGTCGCCGGGATGGCGGATGACGCGCTCGCCGTCCAGACCGTAGCAGCGCCAAGCCCTGCCATCGTCCGTACGCCAGTACTGCGGCCCGGACCGGCGTCCGGCCTTCACCCAGTCCCAGCCATCCGCCAGCCAGCATGCGGGATCGTCATAGCCGCCATCGTCGATGAACGCGAGGTAGTCGCGCCGTGTGACCAGCGCTCGCGCTATCTCGAACGGCCTGACGGTCACTTCATGCGCGGGCAATTCATTGTCGAAACCGAAGCCATCACCGTCATGGCCGATGCGCACCACGCCACCCTGCACCGGCAACCAGCGATCCGACGCAGCTGTGGGCAAGCCATGGCCATGGTGTGGATCGTCGTTGAAGAGTCGGGGCCGCAAAGGGTTCAGCGCCATCAATGCCAGCAAGTCGGTACGCATCAGTTCCTGATGCTGCTGCTCATGCTGCAGCCCGAGTTCGACCCAATCCGCAGCGGCATGGCCAGCGGCGATGGCCCGCAGCATCGCCTCGTCGACGCAGGCGCGCCACAGCAGCACATCGCTCAGCGAAGGCCGGGTCAGTATCCCGCGCTGCGGCCGCGGATGCTGTGGCCCGACGGACTGATAATAGGAATTGAACAGCTGCCGATAGGCCGGCTCGGGACTGCGATAGCCGGGATCGGCCGCTGCGAGCACGAAGGTCTCGAAGAACCAATTGGTGTGCGCCAGATGCCATTTTTGCGGACTGGCGTCCGGCATCGCCTGCGCGGCGCAGTCTTCGGCCGACAGGCCCGAGATCAGCGCGATGCTGTGGCAGCGAATCGCGCGATAGCGTTCGGCGAGAGCCGACCGGTCAGCTGCTACGTGCATGGCACACCAGGTAGCCGTGGCCGTCATCCAGCCATTCATGCTGCACCTCGAAACCGGCCGATGCCAGCAGCAGGCGCACGCCCTCTGTCGTGTATTTGTAGCAGCACTCGGTCAGCAAGCCTTCGCCTTCATGGAACACGCGCCCGCCCTGCCGCCAGCGCACCTGCTGGTCGGCATCCGCCAAGAGCCACATCTCGATACGGCTGGCGTGCTGGTTGAAGGCAGCGAGGTGATGAAAACGATCCACATCGAAATCCGCGCCGATGACGCGGTTGAGGTGGCGCAGCAGGTTGCGGTTGAAGGCGGCCGTCACGCCCAGTGCATCGTCATAGGCGGCCTGCAGGCGATGGCACGTCTTCACGAGGTCCACACCCAGCAGCAATTCGCCCCGAGCCTGCGGCGAGCTGCGGCAAAGCTGGCACAGCATGCGCAAGAATGACCGAGCCTGTTGCGGCGAGAAATTGCCGATCGACGAGCCCGGAAAGAAAAACACCGGCCGCTCGCAGCGCTCCTGCTGCGGCCATGCAAGACCGGCGCTGAAGTCGCAGGCCAGCACCATCATTTCCGTTTCCGGATAGTCGGCTTCGATGGCCTGCAGTGCACGCTGCGTGTATTCGCCGGCGATGTCGACGGCCAGGTAGGTGGCCGGTCGCAGCCAGCGCAGGATCGCGCGCGCCTTGCTGCCGTCGCCGGCGCCAAGGTCGATCAGGGTGGCCTTGCGTGGCAGCAGGTCTGCCATCGCCTGCGCATGGCGGCTGAAGATCTCGCGTTCCAGTTGCGAAGGGTAATACTCGGGCAGGTGCGTGATCGCAGTGAACAGCGCACTGCCAAGTTCATCGTAGAAGTAGCGCGCAGGCACTTGCGGCGGCGATGCATACAGTCCGTCCAGCAAGGTTTGGTGAGATTCGGCATCGTGCCGGCGCAAATCGATCAGGCGTGGCAATGGCGTCCCCGTGAGTCAAATCCACGCACTGCTGCAAGTCGCGTGCCGCACTGCCGGATGGCATCGCGACGGCTGTGCAAGCTCCCACTATCTACCCCGGCCTGCCATTGGATTCAGTCCCTGCCTCAGCCCGAACTCTGCGCCGAACTCAGCGCCGACTACGACCCCGGCAACGGCCTTGGCGCCGGATTGCTACACTGGCGAGGTTTGTGTCTGCCAAGTCCGTCGCCGAACTGACCAGAGCGTATACCGCCAATGAAGCCCTCCGAACCGTCGACCGCCGCGCTGGAATGCCGGCAACTGAGCAAAGCCTATGGCCAGCGCCATGTGCTGCGTGCGCTGGACTTCCGGCTCGCGCCCGGCGAATACGTGGCGATCATGGGCGAGTCGGGCGTCGGCAAGTCCACGCTATTGAACCTGATCGCCGGCCTCGATGTACCGGACAGCGGCGCACTGCTGATCGATGGCCAGTCCATCGATGCGCTCGATGACGAAGCCGCGACGCGCTTGCGGCGCGAGAAGCTGGGCTTCGTGTTCCAGGCCTTCCACCTGCTGCCCCATCTGGACCTGCTGCAGAACGTCGCCTTGCCGCTGAAGCTCAATGGCCTGCCCGATGCGCGCGCACGCGACATGCTGGCCGCGGTGGGTCTCGCCGGGCGCGAGCATGACTTTCCGCGCCAGTTGTCGGGCGGCGAGATGCAGCGCGTCGCGATTGCACGCGCACTGGCGCACCGGCCGCGCCTGCTGCTGGCCGATGAGCCGACCGGCAACCTTGACCCCGACACCGCGGCCGAGATCCTGCAATTGCTGAAGCAGGAGATACGCGACAGCCAGGCCGCTGCCGTGATTGTCACCCATTCGCCGGCCGCTGCTGCCAGTGCCGACCGCGTGCTGCTGCTGGCGCGCGATGGCTTGCGCGAACTGCAGCCCGGCGCACTGGCCGCGCAATGATGGGTATAGCGGGTGGCGCAACGCGGCGCGCATTGAGGGGCGCAAGCAGGGAGCTGCTGCGCTGGCTGCTGGCGGGTGAGTGGCGCGCGCATCCGGGCCGTGTGCTGGTCGCCCTGCTGGCGATCGCGCTGGGCGTGGCGCTGGGCTTTGGCATCCACCTGATCAATACGGCAGCGTTCAGCGAATTCTCGGCTGCCGCCCGCAGCCTGTCCGGCAGCGCCGACCTGCAGCTGCGCGCACGCAGCACGAGCTTCAATGAAGAACTGTATGCGCAAGTCGCCGCGCTGCCCGAGGTCGCGGTCGCATCGCCGGTGCTGGAAATGGAGTTGCCGCTGCCGGGACAGCGTTCGCCGCTGAAAGTGGTCGGCATCGATGGCTTCCAGGCCGCCGGCATTGCGCCCGACCTGCTCGGCGTGCCGGCCGATGGCGATGCGTTTGCCGCGCTGCGCGCCGACAGCGTGTTCCTGTCGCCGGCGGCATTGGACTGGCTGAAGCTGAAGGCGGGTGATGCGCTGGTCGTGCAAAGCGGCACCCAAACGGTCACGCTGCGCGTGGCCGGCACGCTGGCGCGCGCGCGCGCGGGGCAACGACTGGCCGTGATGGACATCGGCAGCGCGCAATGGCAATTCGATCGCCTTGGGCAACTGACGCGCATCGATCTGCGGCTGGCCGACGGTGTCGATCGCCAGGCGCTGCGCGCTGCGCTGGAAGAACGCCATGGCAACAGCCTGTCGGTGGTCGATGAGGAAGACCATGACCAGCGCACCGCGACGATGTCGCGCGCCTACCGTGTGAACCTGTCGGTGCTGGCCATGGTGGCGCTGTTCACCGGTGCTTTCCTCGTCTTCTCGACGCAGGCGCTGTCGGTGCTGCGACGTCGGCCGCAATTCGCGCTGCTGCGCACGCTGGGCATGCGCCGTGGCCAGCTGCTCGCGCAGGTGCTGGCCGAAGGCGCAGTGCTGGGGCTGCTCGGTTCAGCGCTCGGCATCATGCTGGGCCATGCGCTGGCGACGGTAGTGCTGTCCCTGTTCGGCGGTGACCTCGGCGGCGGCTATTTCCCCGGCGTGAAGCCGAGCGTGCAATTCAGTCAGCTGGCAGCGTTCGGCTATTTCATGGCCGGCACCGCGGTCGCAGTGCTGGGCAGCTTGTCGCCGGCGCTCGAAGCTGCACGCGCACGACCGGCGGCCGCGCTGAAGGCCGGCAGCGACGAAGTGGCGCTCGCGCCGCTATCCTCGCCGTGGCCGGCGCTGCTCGCGCTGGCGCTGGGTGGTGTGCTGGCGCTGCTGCCGCCGGTCGCCGGCCTGCCTGTTTTCGGTTATCTCGCGATCGTGTTGCTGCTGGTTGGCAGCATTGCGCTGATGCCGCGTGCGGCGGCGCTGGTCTTTGCGCGACTTGCGCGTAGCCGTGCCGCCGAGGGCAGCGTCATTCGCGGCCTGGCGCTCGCGCGGCTGGCGAATGCGCCGAACCAGGCGGCGATTGCGCTCGGCGGTGTGCTGGCCAGCTTTGCGCTGATGGTGGCGATGGCGATCATGGTCGCGAGCTTCCGTGTATCCGTGGATGACTGGCTGCAGCAATTGCTGTCGGCCGATATATATGTGCGCGTGGCCAGCGGCACTGGCAGCAGTACCGATGCGGCACGTCTGAAGGAGAAGGAGCAGCAAGCGATTGCGAGCTTGCCCGCCGTCGCACGCGCCGAGCGCACGCGCTGGCTGTCGCTGGCACTGGATGCGGCGCGCCCGAACGTGGTGCTGATTGCGCGCTCGATCAATGGCGGCGATGCAGAGCAAGCGTTGCCGATGGTGGGTGCGTCGCTGAACAATGTCGAACGCCCGGTATGGATCTCGGAAGCGATGGTCGACTTGTATGGCTGGCAGGTCGGTCAAGTGATCACGCTGCCGCTGGCGGGCAAGAAGCAGTCCTTCACCGTGGCCGGCGTCTGGCGCGATTATGCGCGGCAGACCGGCGCGATACAGATGCGGCTGCAAGATTACCAGGCGCTGACCGGCGACAGTGATGTCAATGACCTGTCCTTGTGGATGGCGCGTGACGGCAATCGCGAAGGCAAGCACGGCGGCAGCAGCGGCGACAAGACCGACGACAGCATTGCCGAATTTCGTCGGCAATTGCAGCAACTGCCGTTTGCGGCATCGCTCGAAGTGGTTGAACCGTCAGAGATACGCGCGATCAGCCTGACGATCTTCGATCGCAGTTTTGCGGTCACCTACCTGCTCGAAGCGGTGGCCATCGTGATCGGCCTGTTCGGTGTGGCCGCCACCTTCTCGGCGCAGGCGCTGTCGCGCGCGAAGGAGTTCGGCATGCTGCGCCACCTCGGCATCTCGCGCCGGCAGGTGTTGGCAATGCTGTCCGGCGAAGGCACGCTGCTGGCCGCGCTGGCGATCGCGGCCGGCTTCGCGGTCGGCTGGTGCATCAGCCTGATCCTGGTCTTCGTGGTGAACCCGCAGTCCTTCCACTGGACGATGCAGATGCACATGCCCTGGCCACTGCTGGCCATCGTCGCCACAGCACTGCTGGTGTCGGCGGCGGTAACGGCGCTGGGCTCAGGCCGGCTGGCCGTGGCCGGCAGTGCGGTGCGCGCAGTCAGGGAGGATTGGTGATGCGTGCCAGAGGATCCACGCCATGGCGCGCCATGATGCTGATGCAGGTACTGCTGCTGGCCAGTCTTGCGCTGCCCGGCGCTTCCATTGCCGGCGGCACGTCGACTGATGCGACAACGCGGGATGCCGGGTTTGCCGCCGTCGTGCCCGGCAAGGCGCTGGTCTTCCCGCGCGATCATGGCGCACATCCGGATTTCAGAACCGAGTGGTGGTACGTGACTGGCTGGCTGGATACGCCGGACGGCAAGCCACTGGGTTTTCAGGTGACCTTTTTCCGCTCGGCGACGGGCCATGACCGACGCAACCCCAGCCGCTTCGCGCCGCGCCAGTTGATCGTTGCCCATGCGGCCTTGTCCGATCCCGCCGACGGCCGGCTGCGGCATGACCAGAAGATCGCGCGCGCAGGCTTCGGGCTGGCCGGCGCATCGGAATCGGACACGGACCTGAAGCTGGGCCGCTGGACGATGCGCCGCAAAGCGAGTGGCGACTATGCGATCGATATCCCGGCACGCGATTTCACGCTCCAACTGTCGCTGTCGGCGACGCAGCCGCTGATGCTGCAGGGGCAGGCCGGGTATTCGCGCAAGGGGCCAAGGCCCGAACAGGCGAGCCACTACTACAGCCAGCCGCAATTGCGCGTCAGCGGCAGGGTCACGCGTGCCGGCAAGCCGACGACTGTGCAAGGCAGCGCCTGGCTGGACCATGAATGGTCGAGTACGGTGCTCGACCCGGCAGCCGTCGGATGGGATTGGGCCGGCATCAACCTCGACGATGGTGCCGCGCTGATGGCCTTCCGCATCCGCGACGCCAAAGGCGCGACCTTGTGGTCGCATGCGGCGCTGCGCGACAAGCACGGCCGGCAGCGCATGTTTGGCGGCGAACAAGTACGCTTTGCCGCGCTGCGCCAGTGGCGTTCGCCGCGTACCGGCGCGAACTATCCGGTGGCCGTGTCGATAGACCTGCCCGGCCTGCGCTGGACGCTGGAGCCGCTGCAGGAAGACCAGGAGCTCGATTCGCGACTCTCTACCGGCGCGGTGTACTGGGAAGGTGCAGTGCGCGCGCTGCGCGACGGCCAACCGGCGGGGCGCGGTTACCTGGAGCTGACCGGCTACCTGAAAGCCCTGAAGCTGTGAACTATGTTGCAATCCATGTCGTGAACCATGCTGCAAACCATGTCGTGAACCGTCCTGCCAGCCATCCTGCGAGCCATCCTGCCAATGATGCCGTGCCCCATCATGCCATGACCCACCCCGTGCGCGAACACACCTGCCACGCCAGCCCAATCGGCCGCCCAACCTGAGAGAACATCCATCCCATGAGCAATAGCACCGAACGTCCCTCGTCGCGCAGCGGACTCAAGACCCTGGCCGGGCTGCTGCCCTTCCTCGCGCCCTACCGCCAGCGCATCGCCGTGGCCGGCATTGCGCTGGTGGTCGCGGCGTCGGCGACGCTGGCCATACCGTATGGCTTTCGGCAGCTGATCGACCTCGGCTTCACCACGCCCGGCAGCGAGCAGGCGGCGAATGTGAACCTGTATTTCCTCGCGCTGTTCGGGCTGGCCTGCGTGCTGGCCGTCGCCACGGCGGCGCGCTTTTACTCGGTGTCCTGGCTGGGCGAACGGGTGACGGCCGACCTGCGCGCGGCAGTCTATGCGCACGTGCTGCGGCAAAGCCCGGAATTCTTCGAGACCACGCAGACTGGCGAGGTGCTGTCGCGGCTGACCACGGACACGACGCTGATCCAGACGGTGGTCGGCACCAGCATCTCGATGGCGCTGCGCAATCTGTTGCTGCTGGCCGGCGGGCTGGGGATGATGTTCGTCACCAGCAGCACGCTGTCGGCCATCATCATCGTGATGCTGGTGGCGATCATTCTGCCCATCGTGATCGCCGGCCGCCGTGTGCGCAAGCTGTCGCGCGCCTCGCAGGACCGCATCGCCGATGCATCGGGGCTGGCCGGCGAAAAGCTGAATGCGATCGCCATCGTGCAAGCCTTCGCGCAGGAGGTGCGCGAAGCGATGCGCTTCGGTGAAGCGGTCGAGCGCGCCTTCGGTACGGCGATCGACCGCGTGCGTGCGCGCGCGCTGCTGACGGTGCTGGCCATCCTGCTGGTGTTTGGCGCCATCGTGTTCGTGCTGTGGATGGGCGCACACGCAGTGATCGAGGGCCGGATGAGCGCGGGCGAACTTGGCCAGTTCATCCTGTACGCCGCGATTGTCGCCGGCGCGATCGGCGCCTTGTCCGAAGTGCTGGGCGATGCGCAGCGCGCGGCCGGCGCCAGCGAGCGTTTGCTCGAATTGCTGGCCGAACGCTCGCCGATCGCATCACCCTCTCACCCGAAGCCGCTGCCGATGCGTGCGGCGAACGGCTCGGGACTGCAATTGCAGGGGCTCAGTTTTCACTACCCGTCACGGCCGGAGACGGCCTCGCTGTCGGGCTTGTCGCTTACGGTGGCGCCGGGCGAGACGGTGGCCATTGTCGGCCCGTCAGGTGCGGGCAAGACCACCTTGTTCCAGCTGCTGCTGCGTTTTTACGATCCGCAGCAGGGAACGATCCGGCTCGATGGCATCGATATCCGTGAGCTCGCACTGGAAGAGCTGCGCACCGCAATCGGCATCGTGCCGCAGGACACGGTGGTGTTTTCGGCCAATGCGATGGAAAACATCCGCTACGGACGGCCGGAGGCGACGGACGAAGAAGTGATCGCTGCCGCCAAGCTGGCTGCCGCCCATGAATTCATCGAAAGGCTGCCCGAGGGCTACCAATCCTTCCTCGGCGAGCGCGGCGTGCGGCTGTCAGGCGGTCAGCGGCAGCGCATTGCGATTGCGCGGGCGCTGCTGAAGAACCCGCCCTTGCTGCTGCTCGATGAAGCGACCAGCGCGCTGGATGCGGAATCCGAGCGGCTGGTGCAGCGTGCGCTGGAGGCGGCGATGGTGGGTCGGACGACGCTGGTGATTGCGCACCGGCTGGCGACGGTCAAGCGCGCGACCCGCATCATCGTGATGGAGCATGGCCGCATCGTCGAAGCGGGCACGCATGCGGAACTGGTGGCGGCCGGCGGACTGTACGCCAGCCTGGCCGCGCTGCAGTTCGGACAGCACTGAAGCGCGGCCTGCCGTCGTTGCGCGCTCAGTTCTGCGCGCGCAGGTTGTCCATCACGTAGCGCTGCAGTGCGTAAAACTCGTCGGCATCGCCACCGCGCCCCATGTCGATCACGGTCTCGAAGATCTCGCGCGCATCCTCCTGCGCGCCGACACTCGCATAGCACTCGGCAAGGCGGAAGGCGGCCGGCACCAGCGTCGGATCGACCTGCAACGACACGGCGTAAAAGGTCGCCGCCATCAGCGGATCGCCCAGCAGTTGCAGGGTCATGCCGGCCATGAACAGGAAGCGCTGGTCGAGCGGCTTTTGTATCGCGAGGTAGAGCGCCAGCGGCAAGACCTCGTGATAGCGCTGCTGCTGGAAGGCCTCGTAGGCGTTTTCATAGACGCGCTCGAGCACGGCATCCGACACCGGCTCCAGCACGGCGCGCTGCATGCCCTGCGCATAGGTGTCCTGCATCAGCTTCACCTTGTCGGGCAGTTCATGGATGCTCTGGTTGACCAGGCCCATGATCAGGCTGACTTCGGCCGATACGGCGGACTGCGCGGCCGTTTCCGATCGCGGCATCATGGCGACACCCGTGCGGCGATCAGTTGCAGCGCGGCCGCGGCCGATGCGGCCTCTTCCTGCGTGAGCCGGCCGGAGACGCCGGCCCAGCTTGGCGGCAGCGCGCCAAGGTCACGCCGGCCCAGCAAGTCCAGCAATTCCTCGCGGGTGCGGTCGAACAGTTCGCGGCGCGCGGTCGGCACCATGCCGGGCAGCGTGTCGTGCTGTGCTGCATCGGCCTGCGCCGCATTGCGCTGTGCCGCGCCCGCCTGTGCTTGCGTACCCGCGGCACCCTCGGCGCGCGGCGGCGCCAGCGGTGTCAGCGCAACAGGCGCCATACATGCTGCGGCGGCAGCGGCGGCAGCGGGCCCCGCAGGGCGCTCGACAGCGGCCTGCATCGCGGCTGCATGGCGCGCGGCGGCGAGTGCATCGTTCAGTCTCGGTGTGATTGTCATCGTCTGGCTCCAAGGGCTACAGTCGCCGGTATCCGAAGGGGGCGCAATCCGTCTTTGCTACGGCCTGCGCGGCGGTCGCTGCCTGCCGGCAGCAGCTCTGAGTGGCCCGGCGTGCCACCCTGTTCCCCCAAAACCGCGATTCCGGCCGGCGGCGCGCCGCGCGGTAAAATAGCGGATCGATGCTTCGTAGCGGGCCTCTGTTCCGGCCTGCGCCTTCCCCTACCGTCATGCGCCAATATCAGGACTTCATGCGCCATGTGTTCGAACATGGCACCGAAAAAACGGACCGCACCGGCACCGGCACGCGCTCGGTGTTTGGTTACCAGATGCGCTTCAACCTGCAGGATGGCTTCCCCATGGTCACGACCAAGAAGCTGCACCTGAAGTCCATCATCCATGAACTGATCTGGTTCCTCGCCGGTTCGACCAATATCGGCTACCTGAAGGACAACGGCGTCACGATCTGGGACGAGTGGGCCGACGAGCAAGGCAACCTGGGCCCGATCTATGGCTACCAGTGGCGCTCGTGGCCGGCGCCCAATGGCGAGCACATCGACCAGATCGCGCAACTGATCCAGCAAATCCGCAGCAACCCGGACTCGCGCCGGCTGATCGTGTCGGCCTGGAACGTGTCCGATATTCCGCGCATGAAGCTGCCTCCCTGCCATGCGTTCTTCCAGTTCTATGTGGCAGACGGCAAGCTGTCCTGCCAGCTGTACCAGCGCAGCGCCGACATCTTCCTCGGCGTGCCGTTCAATATCGCTTCCTACGCGCTGCTGACCCACATGGTGGCCGAGCAGACCGGTCTCGACGTCGGCGACTTCGTCTGGACCGGCGGCGACTGCCATATCTACTCGAATCATTTCGAGCAGGTGAAGGAACAGCTGTCACGCGATCCGCTGCCGCTGCCGAAGCTCGTGCTCAAGCGCAAGCCGGATACCATCTTCGATTACACCTACGACGACATCGAAGTCGTCGGCTATCAGTCTCACCCGGCCATCAAGGCTCCCGTCGCGGTCTGATCATCGCCTCCGGCTGCCGGATCGGAAAGGCCGGCACCGCATCGGCCGGCATCGGCCGGCCGAAGTAGTAGCCTTGCGCGATGTCGCAGCCCAGCCGCTGCAACGCATCGACCTGCTCGGCATTCTCGACACCTTCGGCCACCACTTCCAGCTCCAGGTTGTGCGCCAGCTGGATGATGGACGTGGCAATGGCCGCATCCTTGTCCGAGGTCGTCAGGTGCTTGATGAATTGCTTGTCGATCTTCAGCGCATCGAGCGGGAATTGCTTCAGGTAGGCCAGCGATGAATAGCCGGTACCGAAATCATCCACCGACAGTCGTATGCCCATGCCCTTCAGGGCCTTGAGCACCCCGCGCGTCGAATCGGTATTCGACATCAGGATGCTCTCGGTCAGTTCGAGCTCCAGCTGCGAGGGTGGCAACTGGTATTGCTCGAGAACGCGATGAATGGCCTGCACCAGGAATTTGTCGGCAAACTGACGCGCCGAGACATTGAGCGCGATCGTGCAATCGGCCGGCAGCGCCCCGGACCATGCGACACGTTGCCGGCACCCGGCGGCGAATACCCATTGACCGGCGCGCACCATCAGTCCGGTGTCTTCGAGGATGGGCACGAATACGGCCGGCTCGATCGGCTGGCCGCCATGGTCCCAGCGCATCAGGCCTTCGACACCCACCATGCAGCCGGTCTTGAGGTCGACCTGCGGCTGGTAATGCAGGCTGAAGGCTTCGTTCTCCACGGCCAGTCGCAAGGCCTGCTCCATCATCAGCACGCCTTGCCCGCGCGTATTCATTTCAGGCTGGTAGAACGCATACAGGTTGCGGCCGTCGCGCTTGGCCTGATACATCGCGACATCGGCGGTGCGCATCAGCGCTTCGGTATCTTCGCCACACTCGGGCCAGGTGGCGATGCCTATGCTGGCACCGATGGCCACATCCAGCCCCTCGCCCAGCGTGAACGGATGACGCAATGCATTGAGGATCTTGCGCGCGACCGTGGCCGCGTCGTCGGGAAACTCGAGATCGCCGAGCACGATGGTGAATTCATCGCCGCCCAGACGAGACACCACATCATAGGCGCGCACCTGCTCGCGCAGCCGGTGCGCGACGGCCTTCAGCAGACGATCGCCAACTTCATGGCCGAGGTTATCGTTGATGCGCTTGAAGTGATCGAGGTCGATGAACATCAGCGCCACATGACTGCCTCCGGTGCGGCGCGCATGTTCGAGGGCCGCATGCAGGGCCGCCTTGAATGCATTGCGGTTGCCCAGACCGGTGAGGAAATCGGTGACCGTCTGCTGGCGCAACTCTTCTTCGAGTGCGCGTCTTTCGGTGATGTCCTGGAAGACGATGACTTCGCCGTCGATCTTGCCGGCCAGCGGCGAGCGGCAAAACGAGGACAGGAAGCTGCTGCCGTCAGCGCGCCGGAACCAGGCTTCCTCGACCGCCGGCGACACGCCCCGATCCAGCCGCAGGAAAATGGATTCCTGCTCGGGCTTGCTCGCACCGGGCTGGTCGGACTGCTCGGGCCCATGCTGCGCCTCGCTGAATTGCCTGAATTCCTGACCGACCACTTCGCCCGGCGCGCTGGCCAGCATCGCCAGCGCCGCCGGGTTGACGAACTTGACGACACCGGCGCGGTCGATGCCGATCACGCCTTCACCGGCGGCATTGAGCATGGATTCATAATAGGCCTTGGTGTTCTCGAGGCGGACGTAGGCCTGCTGCAACCGTCGGCGCGCGAGGTCGAGCTCGAGGAAGAGCGTGACCTTGCTTTGCAAGACCACCGAATTGACCGGCTTGGTGATGTAGTCGATCGCACCCGCCTGATAGCCACGGATGGCGGCGGCTTCGTCGCGCTCGATCGCGGTGATGAAGATGATGGGCACGTTGCGCGTCTTGCGATTGCTGCGCATCAGCCGCGCGACTTCATAGCCGTTCATCACCGGCATCTGCACATCCAGCAGGACGACGGCGACATCATGCTCGAGCAGCAGTTGCAGCGCACGCTCGCCGCTGGTGGCCGACAGCAGCTCACGCCGGCCATCGTCGAGCAGCGCTTCGAGGCTGGCAATATTTTCGGGCCGGTCATCTACCAGCAGGATGGTCTGGCGGTAATCCACGTCTTGCATGCGTTTTTCCGGGGAATTCATGGTTCACACCTGTTGTGGTTCCAGCCACTTGCCGAGCATCTCGACCAGGTCGGCCTGCGTGACCGGCTTGGCAAGGTAATCGTCGGCACCAGCCTCCAGGCATTTTTCGCGATCCCCCTTCATCGCATGGGCCGTCAGTGCTATCACGGGATGTTCATACAGGCGGTTGACTTTGAGCTCATGTGTTGCCTGATAGCCATCCATGATGGGCATCATCATGTCCATCAGCACCACGTCGAAAGGCAGCTCGCGTTCAACGACCTCGAGCGCCTGCTGCCCGTTCATGGCGACCTCGATTTCGAAGCCGAGTTCCTCGAGCAGGCTCGACATTGCATAGATATTCCGTACATCATCGTCGACCAGCAGCAAGCGCTTGCCGGCAAAAGGCGCGCCATCGGTGCTGTCATGGCTGGCCCGCATGTGCAGCGCAAGATCAGCGCCGCCGGGCACCAATTTTTTCAGGCGCACTGCTTCCAGCAGGCGATGCTCGTCATCGGCGGATTTGCCGAGCACGAGTACGTTCAGTTCGCGTAATCTGCGCAATTCCGACTCGGTCAGCGAGTGGGCGGTATTGATGATGACCTTGACCTGATCGACCAGATGCTCTGCTTGCAGGGTGTCGATCAGCACGGTGCCCGCCATGTCGGGCAAGGCGAGGTCGAGCACAATGCAGGAGAAACGGCGGCGGCGGCAGGCTTGCAGCGCACTGCGTGCGTCGGAGGCGATCGTGACCTGCAAGCCGAGCTCCCGTATCAGCCCCGCATAGTGGCGTGCCTCGACCTGGTTGTCTTCGACCAGCAGCACCTCGGTGCCGGCCTCGGAGATGACACCATCGCGTGGCGCTGCAGGCACGCTGTCGGCCGCGCCCGTCGGCAAGCGCAGCGTGAAGGTGCTGCCCTGGCCGGGATGGCTGGCAAGCTCGATGGTGCCGCCCAGCAGCTGCGCCAGCGAGCGCGAGATCGACAGGCCCAGCCCGGTGCCGCCGAAACGGCGGCTGGTGGAACCATCGACCTGGCGAAACGCATCGAAGATCAGTTCATGCTTGTCTTCGGGAATACCGATGCCGGTGTCGGTGACGGCGATCCCGAGCTGCTTCGCGCTACCCGATCCGATGCCAAAGAGACGTATCGTGATCGAACCCTCGCTGGTGAATTTCAGCGCATTCGAGAACAGGTTGCGCACGATCTGGAAGATGCGCTGGTGATCGCTGACCACCACCGGCGGCGCATCGGGTTCGGAGATGACCATGAAGCGCAAGTGCTTGGCCTCCGCCATGGGCCGGAAGCTGCGATCGATGCTTTCGATGAAATCTTCCAGCGCCAGCGGTTCGAGCAGCACCGACATGCGGCCGGCCTCGATCTTCGACAGGTCAAGAATGTCATTGATCAGCGCCAGCAGATCGCTGCCGGAACGATGGATGATGTCGGCATGCGTGACCTGCTTCTGACTCAGGTTGCCGTGCACATTGTTCTTCAGCTGATCGGACAGGATCAGGATGCTGTTGAGCGGCGTGCGCAGCTCATGCGACATGTTGGCCAGAAATTCGGATTTGTAGCGGCTGGCGGCAGCAATCTGCTCGGTCTGCTCGCGGAAACGCTCTTCGGCGGCCTTGCGCTCGCGGATGTCGATGATGGATGACAGCACCAGCATGCCGTCCGGCGTATGGATAGGGTTGAGGCCGATCTCGATCGGTATTTCCTCGCCATCCTTGGTGCAGGCATACAGATCGCGACCCGCACCCATCGCGCGGGTGGCCGGCTCGGCCATGAAATGACCGCGCAAGTCCGGATGGTGCTGGCGAAAGCGCGCCGGAATCAGCAGCTCGACCTGCTTGCCCAGCAGCTCGTCTCGCGAATAACGAAACAGCTTCTCCGCCTGCTGATTGACCAGCGCGATTTCGCCGGATGTGTTGGTGACAATGATCGCATTCGGCGCTGCCTCCACGACAAGGCGGAACAATTCACTTTCCGACCCATGCGGAAGTTTGGCAGCGAGCGACTGACGATCGCTGTCGTCGGTCTTGGATCGATTCGGCATGGCTGGTAATCCGGTCTGTGCTCAGGGATGACGACACCGGCCCGCAGCACTGCACACGATGACCAGCCTTGCTTTGAGAAACCACCCGGGATTTCGTTCGTCAAACCCTGCATCGCGTCCCTGTTGACATTTGATTCTAGGAGTGTGGCCGATGACCGACAAGGACACGGAGTGAACCGTTGAGAAACTTGAGATTCGTCAACAAGCTTCTTTTCGTCTTCGCAAAGCAGTAGCTTTTTTTCCTGAAGCATTGCATGGATCGGCAAACCGCTGCCGCGATTCGACGCGAACGACCCATCTGACCGGACGACAGCGCTGACGCCAAAGCAGGCGGCAAAAATGTCTCCGGGCGCGTGATGGCTTATGATGGTGCCCCATGTCTGCCTCACTTACCCTGATCGTCGCCACCGAGCGCCAACGCGGCATCGGCATTGACAACACCTTGCCCTGGCGCTTGCCGGAAGACCTCGCCTTCTTCAAGCGCACGACCAGCGGCCACGCCATCATCATGGGCCGCAAGACCTTTGATTCGATCGGCCGTCCGCTGCCCAACCGGCGCAACATCGTCGTCACCCGCAATCCGGACTGGCGCCATGCCGGGGTCGAGGTGGCGGGCTCGCTGCAGCAGGCGGCGGCTGCTGCCGGCGACGGCGAAGCCTTCGTGATCGGCGGCGCCCAGATTTATCAGGAAGCGCTGCCGCTGGCCCGGAAGCTGGTGGTCACCGAAATCGATGCCGACATCGCCTGCGACGCCTTCTTCCCCGCGATCGACCCCGCGGTCTGGCAGGAAGCTTCGCGCGAGACCCATCACTCGGCGGAAAACGGCTTCAGTTACGCTTTTGTTATCTATACGCGGCGCTGAACTGCTGCCGAAGCCGGCCTGCCCCCTGCCGGACTGGCGTCAGGCCGCAGCAGCACCAGCCGGCCGCCTTCCCCGGGCCAGATTTTTCCCGGCTGTCATACATATCTGCGAAAATCGCGCTTTCGTTTTTCCCGGCCGTCCCCAGATGGGAGGCCGGGCCTGCCTTTCCTGTTCGGAGTACCGCATGAAATTCCGCTTCCCCATCGTCATCATCGATGAAGACTTCCGTTCCGAGAACACCTCGGGCCTCGGCATCCGCGCGCTCGCGAACGCGCTCGAGACCGAGGGCATGGAAGTGGTCGGCGTCACCAGCTACGGCGACCTGTCGCAGTTCGCGCAGCAGCAGTCGCGCGCGTCGGCCTTCATCCTGTCGATCGACGATGAGGAATTCGGCGGCGGCTCGCCGGAAGAGACCGAGACGGCGCTGAAGTCGCTGCGCGCCTTCGTCGAAGAGATTCGCTACAAGAACGCCGACATCCCGCTGTACCTGTACGGCGAGACCCGGACCTCGCGCCACATCCCGAACGACATCCTGCGCGAGCTGCACGGCTTCATCCACATGTTCGAGGACACGCCGGAATTCGTCGCGCGCCACATCATCCGCGAAGCGAAGTCCTACCTCGACGGCCTGGCACCGCCTTTCTTCCGCGCGCTGACCCATTACGCACAGGACGGTTCGTATTCGTGGCACTGCCCGGGCCACTCGGGCGGCGTCGCTTTCCTGAAGTCGCCGATCGGGCAGATGTTCCACCAGTTCTTCGGCGAGAACATGCTGCGCGCCGACGTCTGCAACGCCGTTGAAGAACTCGGCCAGCTGCTCGACCATACCGGGCCGGTAGCGGCATCGGAACGCAATGCGGCGCGCATCTTCAATGCGGACCACTGCTACTTCGTCACCAATGGCACGTCGACCTCGAACAAGATGGTCTGGCACTCGACCGTTGCGCCGGGTGACATCGTGGTGGTTGACCGTAACTGCCACAAGTCCATCCTGCACTCGATCATCATGTGCGGTGCAATTCCGGTGTTCCTGATGCCGACCCGTAACCACCTCGGCATCATCGGCCCGATCCCGCGCGATGAATTCACGATGGAAAACATCATGAAGAAGATCGAGGCCAACCCGTTCGCGCGGGAAGCGAAGAACAAGAAGCCGCGCATCCTGACCATCACGCAATCGACCTATGACGGTGTGGTGTACAACGTCGAGACCATCAAGGAGATGCTCGACGGCCAGATCGATACCTTGCACTTCGACGAAGCCTGGCTGCCGCACGCCAGCTTCCACGATTTTTACAAGGACATGCACGCGATCGGCAAGGACCGCCCGCGCGCGAAGGAATCGCTGATCTTCTCCACGCAGTCGACGCACAAGCTGCTGGCCGGCCTGTCGCAGGCCTCGCAGATCCTGGTGCAGGAATCGGAGACGGTGCAACTCGACCGCGACAGCTTCAACGAAGCTTACCTGATGCACATCTCGACCTCGCCGCAGTACGCGATCATTGCATCCTGTGACGTGGCGGCAGCAATGATGGAACCGCCGGGCGGCACCGCGCTGGTCGAGGAAAGCATCCTCGAGGCGATCGACTTCCGTCGCGCAATGAAGAAAGTCGATGCGGAATATGGCAAGGACTGGTGGTTCCAGGTCTGGGGCCCGGAAGTACTCGCCGAGGAAGGCGTGGGCTCGCGCGAAGACTGGATGATCCGCGCCGAGGATGAATGGCATGGCTTCGGAAAGATCGCCGACGGCTTCAACATGCTGGATCCGATCAAGGCCACCATCGTCACCCCGGGCCTGTCGCTGGACGGCCAGTTCGGCGACAGCGGCATCCCGGCGTCGATCGTCACCAAATACCTGGCCGAACACGGCGTCATCGTCGAAAAGTGCGGGCTGTATTCCTTCTTCATCATGTTCACGATCGGCATCACCAAGGGCCGCTGGAACACGATGCTGACCGCGCTGCAGCAGTTCAAGGACGACTACGACAAGAACCAGCCGATCTGGCGCATCCTGCCCGAGTTCGCCGCCGCGAACCCGCAGTATGAGCGTACCGGCCTGCGCGACCTGTGCCAGCAGATTCACGACATGTACAAGTCCTACGACATTGCGCGCCTGACGATGGAGATGTACCTGTCCGACATGCAGCCGGCGATGAAGCCGTCGGATGCGTTCGCGAAGATGGCGCACCGCGAGATCGAACGCGTGTCGATCGACGAACTCGAGGGCCGAGTCACCTCGATCCTGCTGACCCCCTACCCGCCGGGCATCCCGCTGCTGATCCCGGGCGAGCGCTTCAACAAGACCATCGTCGATTACCTGAAGTTCGCGCGCGCATTCAACGAGAAATTCCCGGGCTTCGAGACCGACGTGCACGGCCTGGTGAAGACGACGGTAAATGGCGTGAAGGGTTATTACGTCGACTGCGTGAAGCAGTGATGCGCAATCGCTCGACGTCAGCGCAAAGGCAGCGTGAAGGCCGCGTGAGGGTAGCGCAACCCATGGCAGCAGTGCCGGCCACATGAACAAGGGGAGCCTCGGCTCCCCTTGTTCTTTGCTCGACGCTGCGGTCAGCAGTGCGGCGGTCGGTGACGCAGGCGACTCAGGTCTTGGGCAGCGTCACACCATGCTGGCCCTGGTACTTGCCGCCGCGGTCCTTGTACGAAGTCTCGCAGACTTCATCGCTCTCGAAGAACAGCACCTGCGCGCAGCCCTCGCCGGCATAGATCTTGGCAGGCAGCGGCGTGGTGTTCGAGAATTCCAGCGTCACATAACCTTCCCACTCCGGCTCGAACGGCGTCACGTTGACGATGATGCCGCAGCGCGCATAGGTCGACTTGCCGAGGCAGATCGTCAGCACGTTGCGCGGGATGCGGAAGTATTCGATGGTGCGCGCCAGCGCGAACGAGTTCGGCGGGATGATGCAGACATCGCTCTTGATGTCGACGAAGGAATTCTCGTCAAAGTTCTTCGGATCGACGATGGTGCTGTTGATGTTGGTGAAGATCTTGAATTCGTCTGCACAGCGGATATCGTAGCCATAGCTCGACGTGCCGTAGGAAACGATCTTGTGGCCATTGGACTGGCGCACCTGGCCCGGCTCGAACGGCTCGATCATGCCGTGCTGCTCGGCCATGCGGCGGATCCACTTGTCGGATTTGATGGTCATGTTGGAAAGTTTCGCGCAATGCAAGGATCAAACCGGCATTTTACGCGATGCAAGGCATCGGCTTTCCATTCATGACGGCGGGCGGGCGCCGCTCCGCGTCAGGCCCAAACCGGAGAGGCGCTGCTCCCGCCGGACGGGACACCATGTCGCTGGGCTTCCCGGTGATTCTTGATCGCCGCGTCCATGTTGGATCCCACCTGCTTCAAGTCTTGCTGCAGGGTGGACGCGACCTTGTCGAACAGCCCGGCCAGCTGCTGGTCTGCGTCTTCCTTGCGATAGGCAATCGCCAGCTTGACCTCGCCCAGCTTTGCCATGAAGTCGAGGTAAGTCTTCCGGTACAGGTTGACGTCCATCGGCTTGGCCTCCTGCGCCACCTTGCCGCCGCTGAATGCCGTGCCGCCGACGTCATCGTCCTTCGGATCGGAGATATAGGTATCAACAATGGCCAGCGCCTTGTCGAGCGTTGGCGCCTGCCGGAAGGACTCCAGCGCACCGAAAAAGGAAAACACATTGCATGCCTTGGTGCCCTTGAGCACCTCCGTCACCTGGGCGAAGGTGGCCGGGTCGGATTTCTGGTTGGCGATGGTCTGCTGTATCTGCGCGAAGGTGGGCTTGATGGTGCCGAACTTCTGCTCGACGTGCTGGATTGCCAGCGATTTGCGCTCAGCAGGCGACAAGGGAGGCGCCGGCTTTTGCACATGCGACATCGCGACCCCGGCGAGGCCCTCGACGAAACGCGCCTTGATCCTATCGCCGACATGGCGCAGCGCGCTGGCATTGGCCTGCATGCCACGATCGGCCGCCTCCAGCACCCGGCTGCTGGCCTGCTGCGTCGCCAGCGCAACGCTGGAACTGGAGCGCGTGAACAGCGCCTGCTGGCGTACCTGCTGCGGCACACGCACGGGCAGGCTGGACTCCCCGAGCGCAACCGACCTGGCCCTGTTGCCTATCTGCTGCATGTCGACCGTCCGTCATTGCTTGGCATGGCTATGATTATCGCCAGCCGGCGGACAAGGCGACGGCCACTAGTGCAGCAGGAAAGCACTGGCTGGCCGCCAGGGCACTGGCGCCGCGCCGGTCAGCGCTGCATGGATTCCCAGACCTTCTGCAGCCGCTTGACCGACACCGGCATCGGCGTGCGCAGCTCCTGCGCATACAGCGACACGCGCAGCTCTTCCAGCATCCAGCGGTATTCCTCCATCCGCGGGTCGCCGCGGCTGCCCGCCTTCATCGCGCGCTGCCAGGGCGCTGCCGCCTGCTGCCAGTCGGCCATCAGCCGCGCGTCGCGCGCCGGGTCGCTGCGCAGCTTGTCCAGCCGCACCGTCATCGCCTTCAGGTAGCGCGGGAAGTGCGACAGCTGCGCATGCGGCGTGTCGGCGACAAAGCGCTTGTGCACCAGCGCCTGCAGCTGCGCCTGCATGTCGGCATGCGCCGCCGCATGGGTCTTGATGCCCTGCAGCTTCTTGGGCAAGGCGTGATACTCGGCCAGCACCTGCCCGACCAGCCGCGCGATTTCGTTCACCAGCAGGTTCAGCCGCGCCTTGCCCTCGTCGCGGCGCACATTGAATTCACCCGGATTCTTCGGCAGCGGCTGCTGCAGGCAGGCGCGTGACAGGCCGGCCTGGATGATCTGCTCGCGCAGCTCTTCCTGCGAACCCAGCGCCATGAACTGCATGCCCATCTGCTGCAGGCCGGGCACGTTCTTTTCGAGGTACTTCAGCTGCTCCTTCAGCTGCAGCGCGAACAGGCGGCGCAGGCCGTTGAGATGGATCTCGCTGGCTTCGTTCGGGTCGTCGAAGACTTCGATGTCGCAATGCGTGCCCTTGTCGACCAGCGCCGGGAAGCCGAGCAGGGTTTGCCGGCCGCGCTGAATTTCCAGCAGTTCCGGCAGCTCGCCAAAGGACCAGGTGGTCAGGTTGGTGTAGGCGCCGCCTTCGGCGGAAGCTGCCGCATTGCTCACGCCGGCTACGCCGCCCGTCGCGGGCTTGCTGCCGGCGCCGGCGGCTCCAGCAGCCCCCGCTGCATGGGCCGCGCCTGCTTTGCCAGCGCCACCCGCGTTCGCATGGGCCGCGCGCCCTGCCGCCGCCCTGCCGCCATCTGCAGGCTGGGCATCCGGGTCCCCATCCGTAGCGTCGCCCGTAATCGGGCTGACCTGCTCGGCGATCTTCTGGAACTGTTCACGCGCCTGGGCGCCCAGCTCGGCCTGCAGTGCCGCGAGGTTGCGGCCCATGTCGAGCTGGCGGCCGTGTTCGTCGACCACCTTGAAGTTCATGAAGTGGTGCGCCGACAGCGTCTCGAGCTTGAAGTCGGCCAGCTTGACCATCACGCCGGTCTTCTCGCGCACATCGGCAATCAGCGCGTCGAGCAGCGGCCCCTGACCGAACTTCTTCGCCGCATGGATGCGATCGCAGAAGCCGGCCGCGTATTCGGGCAGCGGCACGCAATGGCGGCGCAGCTTCTGCGGCAGCGACTTCAGCAGCAAGTGCACCTTGTCCTTCAACATGCCCGGCACCAGCCATTCGCAGCGCGGCGCCGACACCTGGTTCAGCGCATACAGAGGCACGGCCAGCGTGACGCCGTCGCGCACCGCGCCCGGCTCGAAATGGTAAGTGAGCGCCATCTCGATGCCCGCGTGCCGCATCACCTTCGGGAACAGCTCGGTGGTGATGCCGGCCGCCTCGTGCCGCATCAGGTCGTCGCGCGACAGGTAGAGCACTTTCGGGTTGTCGCGGCTGGCTTGCTTCAGCCATTGCTCGAAGCCGACCGCATTGCAGACATCGGCCGGAATCGCATGGTCGTAGAAGGCCGCGATCAGGTCTTCATCGACCAGCACATCCTGCCGGCGCGACTTGTGCTCGAGGTTCTCGATCTCGCGGATCAGCTTCTGGTTGTGCGCGAAGAACGGGGCGCGGGTGTCGAAGTCGCCCTCGACCAGGGCGCTGCGGATGAAGATCTCGCGCGCTTCTTCCGGGTTGATCTTGCCGTAGTCGATGCGGCGCTGGCTGTAGACCACCAGCCCGTACAGCGTCGCGCGTTCATAGGCCGACACCTGTCCGCTGCGCTTTTCCCAGCGCGGGTCGCCATAGGATTTCTTCAGCAGGTGGCCGCCGACCTTCTCCAGCCACTCGGGCTGGATGTTGGCCAGCGTGCGCGCGAACAGCCGCGAGGTATCGACCAGCTCACCGGCCACCACCCAGCGGCCCGCCTTCTTGCCCAGCGACGAGCCCGGCCACAGGTGGAACTTGATGCCGCGCGCGCCGAGGTAATGCGGCTCATCCTCGGCCTTGTAACCGACGTTGCCGAGCAAGCCGGTCAGCAGGGCGAGGTGCAGCTGCTCATAAGTCGCCGGCAGCTCGTTGACACGCCAGCCCTGCTCGCGCACCAGCGTGAACAGTTGCGAGTGCACATCGCGCCATTCGCGCAGCCGCAGTTGCGACAGGAAATTCTCGCGGCAATGCTCCTGCAGCTGGCGGTTGGATTTCTTGTGCTCGATCGCTTCCTCGAACCACTTCCAGATCTTCAGCCAGGACAGGAATTCGGATTTCTCGTCGGTGAATTTCTTGTGCGCGTTGTCGGCCGCGCCCTGCGCTTCCTGCGGCCGGTCGCGCGGGTCCTGCACCGACAAGGCCGCGGCAATGATCAGCATCTCGGACAGGCACTGGTGGTCGCGGCCGGCGAGGATCATGCGGCCCACGCGCGGATCCAGCGGCAGTTTGGCCAGCTGGCGACCGAGCGGGGTCAGCTGCTTGGCGTCATCGACCGCGCCCAGCTCCTGCAGCAGCTGGTAGCCATCGGCGATCGCGCGCCCCAGCGGCGGCTCGATGAAGGGAAAGTCTTCGACATCGCCCAGCTTCAGCGACTTCATCCTCAGGATGACCGCAGCCAGCGACGAACGCAGGATCTCGGGATCGGTGAATTTCGGACGCTGCAGGTAATCCTGCTCGTCATACAGGCGGATGCAGACGCCTGCGGCGACACGGCCGCAACGACCGGCGCGCTGGTTGGCCGCCGATTGCGCGACCGCTTCCACCTGCAATTGCTCGACCTTGTTGCGATAGCTGTAGCGCTTGACGCGCGCGGTGCCGGCATCGACCACGTAGCGGATGCCGGGCACGGTCAGCGAGGTTTCGGCGACGTTGGTGGCCAGCACGATGCGGCGCGCATTGGTGGTCTTGAACACGCGCTCCTGCTCCTGCGCCGACAGGCGCGCAAACAGCGGCAGGATCTCGACATGCGGCGGATGATGCTTGCGCAGCGCCTCGGCGGCGTCGCGGATCTCGCGCTCGCCGGGCAGGAAGACCAGGATGTCGCCGTGGCCGACGCGCGACAGTTCATCGACTGCGTCGACGATCGCATCCATCAGGTCGCGCTGCTCTTTAGCACGTGCCGATGCCGATGAAGCCGATGCACCCGACGACGCAGAACCCTGCGCGCCCTGAGCACCCTGATTGCCAGGCTTGCCGCCGGGCCTCACATCGGGCTCGACCGGCCGGTAGCGCACCTCGACCGGATACAAGCGTCCTGATACTTCGATCACCGGCGCCGGCTTGCCATTGCGCTCGAAATGGCGCGCGAAGCGTTCCGCGTCGATGGTGGCCGAGGTGATGATGACTTTCAGGTCCGGGCGCTTCGGCAGCAATTGCTTCAGGTAGCCGAGCAGGAAGTCGATGTTCAGGCTGCGCTCGTGCGCCTCGTCGATGATGATGGTATCGTACTGCTTCAGCAGCGGGTCGCCCTGCGTCTCGGCCAGCAGGATGCCGTCGGTCATCAGCTTGATCCATGCGCCGGCCGACAGCGTGTCATTGAAGCGCACCTTGTAGCCCACGTGCATGCCGGGCGGCGTGCCCAGTTCCTGCGCGATGCGCTTGGCCGTCGATGACGCGGCGATGCGTCGTGGCTGCGTGTGGCCGATCAGGCCTTTTTCGCCACGCCCGATCGACAGGCAGATCTTCGGCAACTGCGTGGTCTTGCCGGAACCGGTTTCGCCACTGACGATCACGACCTGGTTGGCCAGCAACGCCTGTGCGATCTCGTCGCGGCGCGACGAGACGGGCAATTCCGGCGGGAAGCTGACTTCGGGCAGCGGATGGCGCTCGGGAGCTCGCTTGCCTTCGGTTGCGGGCATGCCTTCGGTTGCGAGCTTGCCTTCGGGAGCAGGCCGGCGTTCGGGTTGCTGGCCGGACTTCAGGCCGGATTTCTGGACTACGGTAGCGGCAGTTGCCGGAGTGGCGTCGGTGCGGGGCGGGGCAGCGGGCTTGCGCGGCCCGGACGCGGGAGCCGGGCGCTGCTTTTTCGGGGCTTGGGGTGCTGACATGTCGGCCGAATTATAATGCCGCACATGGAGAAACCTACCCAGTTCGTCGAGTGGCTGCGCTCGGTCGCACCCTACATTCACGCCTTCCGTGGCAAGACCTTCGTCGTCGCCTTCCCGGGCGAGCTGGTGCTGTCCGGCGCGCTGCCCGTGCTGGCGCATGACCTGTCGCTGCTGCATGCGCTGGGCATCAAGGTGGTGCTGGTGCACGGCTCGCGCCCACAGGTGCAGGAACAGCTGGCGCTGCGCAATGTGGAGACGCATTTCCACAATGGGCTGCGCATCACCGATGCGGCTGCGCTGGAGTGCGCGAAGGAAGCGGCCGGCGAGCTGCGTCTCGATATCGAGGCCGCGTTCAGCCAGGGCTTGCCGAACACGCCGATGGCGAATTCGTCGATCCGCGTCATCTCCGGCAACTTCGTCGTGGCGCGCCCGGTCGGCATCATCGATGGCGTTGACCATGGCATGACGGGCGTCACGCGCAAGATTGCGCATGAAACCATTCACCCCATTCTTGACGCCGGCGGCATCGTGCTGCTGTCGCCGCTGGGCTTCTCGCCGACCGGTGAAGTCTTCAACCTGGCAATGGAAGACGTGGCCGTGGCTGCGGCCAATGCACTGCGTGCGGACAAGCTGATCTTCATCACCGAGACGCCGACCATGACCGATGCCGGCGGCACCGAGATCCGCGAAGTGTCGGCGCACCAGGCGCAGGCGGTGCTGGAGTCCGGCTGCCTGCGCGCTGACGCGGCCTATTACTTCGATCACGCGACCAAGGCATGCCTGGCCGGTGTGCCGCGCGCGCACATCGTGCCGTTCTCGACCGATGGCTCGGTGCTGCTCGAAGTGTTCACGCACGACGGCGTGGGCACGATGATCTCGGCACAGAGCCTGGAAAGCCTGCGCGAAGCGACCATTGAAGACGTGGGCGGCATCCTGCAGCTGATCGAGCCGCTGGAAGCCGATGGCACGCTGGTCAAGCGCGGCCGCGAACTGATCGAGCGCGAGATCGATTATTTCTCCGTCATCGAGCATGACGGCGTGATCTTCGGCTGCGCCGCGCTCTACCCGTTCCCGGCCGAGAAGATGGCCGAAGCGGCCTGCCTGACGGTCAGCCCCGATGCGCAGGCACAGGGCGACGGCGAGCGCCTGCTGAAGCACCTCGAGAACCGCGCGCGCGCCGCCGGCTTCAAGAAGCTGTTCGTGCTGACGACGCGTACCGCGCACTGGTTCCTCAAGCGCGGCTTCGTGCAGGCCAGCGTCGATGACCTGCCCAAGGACAGGCAGAACATGTACAACTGGCAGCGCAAATCGCTGGTACTGATCAAGAAACTTTAACCACCCTGACGCTGGCGTGCCGCCGGGCTTGCCCGGCAGCGCCGGATATTTGAACAACATTGCCGGTCCCGACGATCGGCACCCCGCTGGAGAAACACATGACGCGCATGGTCCATTGCATCAAGCTGAACAAGGAAGCCGAAGGCCTCGACTTCCCGCCCTACCCGGGCGAGCTCGGCAAGAAGATCTGGGAGAACGTCTCCAAGGAAGCGTGGGCCGCGTGGCTCAAGCACCAGACCATGCTGGTCAATGAAAACCGCCTGAACCTGGCCGACGTGCGCGCGCGCAAATACCTGGCCACGCAGATGGAAAAGCACTTCTTCGGCGAAGGTGCGGATGCGGCATCGGGCTACGTGCCGCCGTCGAACTGATTCCGCGGCAAGCTCGTCTGTCCCGAGCAGTGCGAGCTGGCCGACATCAGCCACAGGACTGATGTCGCGTTCAGCTCGGCGACACATCACAAAATGAAAGGGCCGGCGTATGTGCGCATATGCCGGCCCTTTCTGCATTGCTGCCTAAACAAGGTTCAGTCGAATTTCATCACGCGCACGCCATCAGATGTGCCCAGCAGGCAGACCGCCGCCCCTTGCAGCGCGAACAGGCCGACGCTGACCACACCGGGCAGCTGGTTGATTTGCTGCTCGAGCGCCTTCGGGTCGCGAATCTGCAGGCCGGCCGCATCGAGTATCCAGCATCCGTTGTCGGTCACATAGGGCTTGCCATCCTTCATCCGCAGCACCGGTTGCGCACCCAGCTTAGCGAGGCTGCGGGCGACTGATTTCTCGGCCATGGGAATCACTTCCACCGGCAGCGGAAACTTGCCCATCACATCGACCAGCTTGGAGCCATCGGCGATGCAGATGAATTTGTCGGCCACGGAAGCGACGATCTTCTCGCGCGTCAGCGCGCCGCCGCCGCCCTTGATCATCGCGCCGCTGGCGTCGATTTCGTCGGCGCCATCGATGTAGACCGGCATCGCCTCGATCTCATTGAGGTCAAACACCGGCACGCCATGCGACTTCAGCCGCGCGGCCGTCGCTTCGGACGAGGCGACCGCACCCTTGATGCGGTCCTTGATTTTTGCGAGTTCGTCGATGAAAAAATTGGCGGTGGAACCGGTACCGACGCCGATGATGGCGCCTTCCACCACATACTCGATCGCCGCGCGTGCGACTGCTTGCTTGAGTTCGTCCTGAGTCATGTCTGCTGCCTTGAAATCGAAGGCAGCATTGTAGCCGATGGCTACACGCTGACTGCGGCCAGCGTAAGCAAGGACGGCCTGCAGGTTGCGCTCGTTGCGCCGCACCTGCCATGGAGAACGCAGCGTGCCGTCGTCACTGCCAGCGTATGCTGGCAGTCAATGGGTGCCGAGATTGGTCGACAGGTACTGCGCCAGCGAGGCCTTGTCGTGCAAGTTCAGCTTGCGATACAGATGGGCCAGCTGGTTGCGCACCGTGTGATGCGAAACGCCGAGTTCACGCGCGATCTGCTTGTGGCTCATGCCGGCGGCAAAGCGGCGCGCCACCACGAATTCGCGCGGCGTCAGCACTTCCATCGCATCCACCGGACGTATGCGGCATAGATTGCAGCCGGCTTGCCGCAGCAAGGTGATCTCGACTTGCGTGCCGCGATACGGCTTGTCCTGGTTCAGCAAGTCCATCGCTTCATGCGGAATGAATTCGGGCGCCAGTTCGGGCCACTCGCGCTCGAGCAAGTCGAAGAAATGCTGGTCCGCGATCTCGACCTGACCCTCATCATTGATCAGGCCGGTCGCGCCGGCTTGCTCACGATAGGCGTGTGCCCCGGGCAGGCGCTCGGCTGCACGCGCGCGATTGATCGCCAGCGCGCGCGACAGGTGGATCCACAGGCCGTGCAGCGCGGCGGCATCTGATTCCGCAAAGCGCACATCATGCTGGCGATACAGCACGATCCAGCGCGCCGGGCGCACGCGATTCGGATCATCCCCATGCAGCATCAGGTGGCACATGCCCAATTCTTCGGCCAGTGAACGGAAATTGCCGGATTCGCGCTCGCGCAGGCGCTTGCCGTCATGGCTCTTGCGATACAGCACGCGAATGCCGCCGCGCGACGGCGACAGCGGGGCATTGCGAAAACCGTTGGCCACCGCATCATCGGATCCTGCCGGACGCGAAGCCTTCAGGCCGGACAGTGCTGCGCCATTCGTCGTGTGCGAAGCCGTCTCCACCGCGATATCCATCGCCGATGCAGCGCCACCGTTCCTGCCATGATGTGCCTGATGCGCCTGATGCGGCTGATGCGGCTGATGGGCAGGCGGCGTCGCCAGCTGCGAGCCGAGCATGCCCTGAACACCGGGATCACCTGCTTCGCCGGTACCGAAGATGGCGCCGTCGAAACGTATCCACATCTGCATCAAGCCGATGGCGCGGGTCAGGAATTGATCAGGCGATGCATATTCCGCCAACGCATACAAATCCCTGACGGTGCTCGAGAATGCTTGCATGCTGCCTCCTCTGTCTCAGTGCCCGGGCCGGGGGCTGGAAAGGCAATTGCGATGGATTGAAGATTCTTGAATTTGTCATTGAATTTTATTTAATTGCTAACTTTTTTGCTAAACATTTTTGAACAAAATCGTTGTTAATCGACCAAATTTCTAGGCTTTTCATGAAGCAACAGAAATGGCAATGCAATGCTTCGTCTGCAGGAATCGTCAACATCTGTGAAATCTGCTTACCTGCGATGAATCATGACCGGGATGTGACAGGAAAGATTTCCATAGAAGAAGCAAAGTGGCGGCCTCCCGTTCACAAGGCTTGCCGCAAATCGGGGTGACGGCGTCGCATGCAGGTATCATCTCGGCCGTAGAACGATAATCACAACGCAGCCCTTCCTGATGTCCTCCGACCAGCCACTGACCGCCTTGCCGGAATACGCCGCCCTCGAGCGCCATGCGGCGCTTGCCCGTCATTGGCAACTGCGCGAACTGTTTGCGCAAGACCCGCAGCGCGCGGCGCGCTTCACGCTCGACGTGGCGGGGCTGAGCCTGGATTATTCGAAGAACCATATCGATGCGCAGGCAATCGACCTGCTGGCCGGTTTCGCCCGCGCGCAGCAGGTGGAAACGCTGCGCGACGCGATGTTCAACGGCGAGGCCATCAACCTCAGCGAGCGGCGGCCTGTGCTGCACACGCTGTTGCGCGTGCCGCGTGGCACCCGCTTCATGCTCGACGGGATCGATGCGGCCGCCGAGGTGCATCAGGTGCTCGACCGCATGTCGGCCTTCTGCGACGCCGTGCGCAATGGCACGTGGAAAGGCTTTGACGGACAGGCGATCACGGATGTGGTCAACATCGGCATCGGCGGCTCCGACCTCGGACCGGTGATGTGCTGCGATGCGCTGCGTCCGTATGCGATGCCCGGGCTGCGCATGCATTTCCTGTCGAACGTTGATGGCCATGCGCTGCAAGCCTTGCTGCCTGCACTGGATGCGCGCACGACGCTGGTGATCGTGTCGTCAAAATCTTTCACCACGCGCGAAACCATGGCTAATGCGCATGCGATGCGCCGCTGGTTCCTGCAGTCTGCCAGCGAAGGCGACCTGGCGCGGCATTTCGTCGCGGTGTCGACCAATGCAGCCGAGGTGGCGCGCTTCGGCATCGATACGGCCAACATGTTCCCGTTCTGGGACTGGGTCGGCGGACGCTATTCGGTATGGTCCGCGATCGGCCTGTCATTGATGCTGTCGGTCGGGCCCACACATTTCCGCGACTTCCTCGCCGGCGCGCATGCGATGGACGAGCATTTCTGCAGCGCGCCGCTGCAGCGGAACATGCCGGCGCTGCTGGCAATGACGGGCTACTGGTACCGGCAGTTCTTCCACACGGCCTCCCTGCTGATCGCGCCCTATCACCAGGACCTGCACCTGTTCCCCGCATGGCTGCGCCAGCTGGAAATGGAGAGCAATGGCAAGGATGTGACGCGCGACGGTCATCCTGTGCAGACGGCGACTTGTCCGGTGGTCTGGGGCAGCGTCGGCACCAATGGCCAGCATGCGTACTTCCAGCTGATCCATCAGGGTACGGACCTGATACCGGTCGATTTCATCGCCGCACTGAAACCGATGCACCCGCACCTCGAGCAGCACAAGATGCTGCTGGCGAACTGCTTCGCGCAGGCCGAGGCACTGATGAATGGCACGGTGGGCCAGCCACTTCCGCTGCACCGCAGTTTCGACGGCAATCGTCCCAGCAACATGCTGCTGCTGGACCAATTGACGCCGACTGCGCTGGGCGCGCTGCTGGCGCTGTACGAGCACAAGACCTTCGTGCAAGGCATCCTGTGGAACATCAACAGCTTCGACCAGTGGGGCGTGGAGCTGGGCAAGACGCTGGCTGCGAAGATCCAGGCCGAACTCGATGATCCGGCCGCTGCCACGGCGCATGACAGCTCGACGGCTGCGCTGGTCGCACGTGCGCGCGCTGCGCTGGCCTGAGCCGCGCGCTTCCATCGTCGCAACAGCAGGCACCATCACAACCGGAACTCCAGGCGGCATCGCCGGTCGTGGGTAAAATAGCAGGCTTTACACCATCTCTCTGCTGCACGGCCCATCATGAACCAGCTCGAGCAACTCAGGCAGTACACGACCGTCGTCGCCGACACGGGCGATTTCCATGCGATGGAAGTCTTCAAGCCGCATGATGCGACCACCAACCCCTCGCTGATCCTGAAGGCCGTGCAAAAGCCCGAGTACCAGCCGCTGCTCGCGCAGACTGTCGCTGCACACAAGGGCAAGGATGTGGGCGAAATCATCGACCACCTGCTGGTGGCCTTCGGCCTAAAGATCCTCGCCATCATCCCGGGCCGCGTATCGACCGAGACCGATGCGCGGCTGTCATTCGATACCGAGGGCACGATTGCCAAAGGTCGTCATCTGATTGCGCTGTATGAAGCTGCCGGTATCGCGCGTGAGCGCATCCTGATCAAGGTTGCGTCCACGTGGGAAGGCATACGCGCGGCCGAAGTGCTGGAGAAGGAAGGCATACGTTGCAACATGACGCTGCTGTTCTCGCTGCCGCAAGCTGTGGCCGCCGCAGATGCCGGCGCGCAGCTGATCTCGCCTTTCGTCGGCCGCATCCTCGACTGGTACAAGAAATCGACCGGACAGGAATATGCGGCCGCCGACGATCCGGGCGTGCTGTCGGTGAAGCGCATCTACGATTACTACAAGAAGTTCGGCTACAAGACCGAAGTGATGGGCGCCAGCTTCCGCAACACCGGCGAGATCCTGGAGCTGGCCGGTTGCGACCTGCTCACCATCAGTCCAGAACTGCTGCAAAAGCTGGCCGACAGCGATGCACCGGTCGCGCACAAGCTGTCGCCCGAGGCAGCGCAGTCGGCCGACATCGAGCGCCTGAACTTCGATGAAAAGGGCTTCCGTCTGGCACTGAATGAGGATGCGATGGCCACCGAGAAGCTGGCGGAAGGCATACGCCTGTTCTGTGCGGATGCAGTGAAGCTGGAAAAACTGGTGAAAGACCTGGCCTGAGAGATCTGGCCTGAGAGATCTGGCCTGAGGAATCTGGCCTGAGTCATGCGGGCCGGCCGCGATGGCCAGCCCGTTATCCCTACATCATCTGCGGTATTGCGCGTACAGTTCGCGCAACCTCAGTGCGGCCAGCAAACGGTCGCGCTGCGTGTCGCTCAATTTCGCGTCCTGCGCGGCGATGATCTTCTCTGCGTAATCATCAGCAACCGCCACGCACTCCGGATACAGGTAATCCGCGTTGGCGTCTGACCTGAAACCGGCCATGTTGCGCCGGAATGCTTCAACAAATTTGCCGAAGGTTTCCTCGGCCATCATGCGATCTTCCGGCGCCAGACTGCCCAGGTCAGGCAAGCCCATGCGCTCGGCAAATGTCAAGCGGACCGCGGATGCCTCGGCACGTTCCCTTCTGGCCGGCGGTGCAGGACGTGCCGCAGGCGCCGGAGGGGGCGGCGACGCACTGGCCTGAACCAGGGCTGGCTTTTGCTCGCTGGGCTGAGGCTTGTCGGATGCCCGCAGGTCGTCCAGCGATGCCAGCAGCCAGGCCTCATCCAGGCGAACCTCGTACAAGTGCTGGTTGGCGATCAGTTCGGTTGCGTCGCCGACCAAGGTCCGCAATTCCTGATTGTCTTTCAGCTGTGCACCGGCCGCATGGGTCTGTATCTGCCGTTGCGCATACGCGACCGCGGCATCGAGACTGAAGTTTTCGCGCACAGGCAACTTGTCCGGGTGGCGCTTCCAGTCACGCCATGCATGGAAGCTCAAGGCCTGATCGCTCGATACCGTTTGCACCGGCCCGGCTGCCAGCACTTCCTTCGCACGAGTTCGCGCCGCCGCATCGTCATCGGAGATGAAAAGTGCAGCAGCTGCCTCGAGGCGCTCCTGATCATCCGGCGCCAGCCAATAATCCTTGTCGTTGGCTTCCATCGCTGCACGCCGCTGCTGCTCGAGGTCGAGCAAGCTGCTGGCGAACCGGCGCGCGCCATCAACGAAGTTCTGCGGGCAGAGCACCTTGTCCGGCTGCCCTCCCTTCTGACGCATCTGCTCGCGCCACGAGGACAGGTAATGCCTGAAATCTTCCTCATCCGGACTCACCACGGGTGCCGGCGGCACAAGGTCCGCACCCTGTACGAAAGCTTGCTTGCTTGCCTCGGCCGCCTCTGCGGCCTTGTCGGCCTCAAGCTTCGCGATGCCGTCCTGTATCTCCTTCGGGTATTCCGAGCGCGGTACCTGTCGTACGTTGAAAGGAGCGCTGACCTTGACGTCGTCGAATGCGGCGCCATCCCTGATCGACGGCACCTTGTTCATGCCCAAGGCCTCCCGCACGCGTACCGCAGCGCTTTCGAAAGCGCTGGCCATCCAGTCACGCAGCCGGTCCAGCAGGCCGGGGGATTTCTCCGGGTCTAGTGGCCTGTCATCGAATCGATCATCTTTCCGGAAAATGTCGATGGCTTCAGTGTCTTCACCGTCCTGTAGCGGCGCTTGCGGTAGCCGCTGTTGTGGTCGCTGCGCTTGCGGATTCGAAGGGGAATGAGGCCGGGGAAGATTGGGGGGGATGTTGTTGGACATAGTCAGCGTCTCCTGATTTCCACAAAGAAAATTTCTTGTGGTTCACAGGAGTTTCGTGACGACTATCGCCTGAATGTTCTAACCGCTTGCCCGGAGGCGCTGCGCCGGGTCAGGGTGTCAGGTTCAGCGATACCGGGCAATCGATACGCAGGGGACAAACAGCCGGAATCAACGCCTTACAAGACGCCGGCCGCGCGCAGCTCGGCGATTTGGGCGGCGTCATAACCCAGCGCGTTCAGCACCTCGTCCGTGTGCTCGCCCAGTTCCGGCCCGAGCCAACGCGTGCCGCCCGGTGTCTGGGAAAACTTTGGCGTGACGGCCGGCAGCTTGATCGGCGAGCCGTCGCGGAAAGCATGCTGCTCGAACATTTTCCGTGCGAGGAACTGCTGGTCTTCCAGCATGTCGCGCACCGAGTAGATCTTCGACACCGGCACATCGGCTGCCTTCAGCACGTCAAGCGCGCTGACGATGTCACGCCCGCTGCACCAGGCCTGGATCGCGCCATCGATTTCGTCGACGCGCTTCACGCGCCCGGCGTTATGCGCAATGTCGGGATCATTGGCCATATCCTCGCGACCGATCGCCACCATCAGCCGCTTGAAGATTGCATCGCCATTGCCGGCGATGACGATGTTCTCGCCATCGGCGGTGGTGTAGGTATTGGACGGCACGATGCCCGGCAAGGCGCCGCCGGTGCGCTCGCGCACCACGCCGGCGTGGTCGTACTCGGGCACCATCGATTCCATCATGTTGAACACCGCCTCGTACAACGCGACGTCCACCATCTGCCCCTGCCCGGCCACGCACTCGGCGCCGCGCTTGCCGTTCCAGCGGCCGCCGGTCACGTCACGATGGCGCAGCGCCATCAGCGCGCCGAGCGCGCCATGCATTGCCGCCAGCGAATCGCCGATCGAGATACCGATGCGCACTGGAGGCCGGTCCGCATGACCGGACACATAGCGTATGCCGCCCATCGACTCGCCGATGGCGCCAAAACCCGGCGCATCGCGCATCGGCCCGGTCTGGCCGTAGCCCGACAGGCGCACCATGATCAAGGCGGGATTGATGGCCTTCAGCTGCTCGTAGCCAATGTTCCACTTCTCGAGCACGCCGGGCCGGTAGTTCTCGACCACGATGTCGGCTTCCAGCGCCAGCTGGCGCGCGATGTCCTGCGCCCGCGCATCCTTCATGTTGAGCGTGATACTTTTCTTGTTGCGGCTCTGGACGCTCCACCACAGCGAGTTGCCATCCTTGAGCACGCGCCACTGGCGTATCGGGTCGCCACCGTCGGGCGATTCGACCTTGATGACATCCGCGCCGAATTCGGCCAGCAGACGGGTACAGAAGGGCCCGGCAATCAGCGTGCCGAGCTCGAGGACCTTGATGCCGGCCAGCGGGCCGACCGGGTTGCGGGATGCTTCCATGTTGTTGCCTCAGCGTGCGCGGAAATGGCGCTGAACAGGTCGTTGGATCAAGTCGTGGAATCGGGTCGCGCTATCAGATCTTTGGATCTGCTCGCGGCATCAGGTCGAACGGCGATCGAGCATGGCACGCGCGATCGTGCCCGCATCGACATACTCGAGTTCGCCGCCAACCGGCACGCCGCGTGCGAGACGGCTCACCTTCAGGCCGCGCGCCTTCAGCGTCTCGCTGATGTAGTGCGCGGTGGCTTCGCCTTCGTTGGTGAAATTGGTCGCCAGCACCACCTCGGTGACCACGCCATCAGTGGCGCGCGTGATCAGCTTTTCGAGGTGCAGGTCTTTCGGGCCCACGCCGTCGAGCGGCGACAGCCGACCCATCAGCACGAAGTACAGACCCTTGTAGGTCAGGGTCTGCTCGATCATCAACTGGTCGGCCGGCGTCTCCACCACGCACAGCAGCGTCGCATCGCGCGCGGGATCGACACAGGTCTCGCAGACCTCATGCTCGGTGAAGGTGTTGCAGCGCGCGCAGTGATGGATGCGATCCACCGCCTGCGCCAGCGCGCGCGCCATCAGCGCCGCACCCTCGCGGTCATGCTGCATCAGGTGGTAAGCCATGCGCTGCGCGGACTTCGGGCCCACGCCCGGCAGCCGGCGCAATGCCTCGGTCAGGAAGTCGAGGCTGGAGGGTGTCTTCACGCAGCGGCGCTCAGAACGGCAGCTTGAAGCCCGGCGGCAGCGGCAGGCCGGCGGTCAGCGAGGCCATCTTCTCCGACGAGGTCGCTTCGGCCTTGCGCACGGCGTCATTGAACGCGGCCGCGACCAGGTCTTCCAGCATGTCCTTGTCGTCACCGAGCAGCGACGGATCGATGGTCACGCGCTTGACGTCGTTCTTGCAGGTCATGATGACCTTCACCATGCCGGCGCCGGCCTGGCCCTCGACTTCGATGCTGGCCAGCTGTTCCTGCGCCTTCTTCATGTTGTCCTGCATTGCCTGCGCCTGCTTCATCAGGCCGGCCAGTTGTCCCTTCATCATGGTGGGCTCCTCTTTCGATATCAGTAGTTCAGTTCATCGGCAGCCAGCGGTGGCGACGGTGGGTCACCAGCGCTTCATACCGGACGGATCGAACCCGGCACGATGGTCGCGCCGAATTCACGCATCAGGGATTGCACGAACGGGTCTTCCTGCAAGGTTTGTTCCGCCTGGCGCTGGCGCTCGGCCTGCTCGGCGACATCGGCCGCATGCGCGGTGCGCTGGGTGGCGCCGATCTCGGTGTCCATTCTCACGGGCTTGCCGTAATGCGTCTCGAGCGCGGCAGCCAGCTTGTCGGCGCTGCCGGCAGTCAGCAGGGTATCGACCGGCACACGCAACTTGATCGAGACGACATTGCCGGCTTCGTTGAAGGCCAGCAGTTCGCTCTGCATCGCCAGTTGCTGCGGCACGCCGCGCAGCGGCAGCGTCTTCATCAGCGCTGGCCAGTCGATCGCTTGCGCCGAGGGCTCGGGCGGGCTCAGCTGCGCTCGTGATTCAGTTTTTTTTTGAGCCGGGTCGCCGTCGTCGACCGTGGAAGCATCCGCGCCGAAGAAATCATCATCGGACGGCGGCGGGGGCGGCGCCGCCTTGGCCTTGCTGCTGCGTGCCGCTGCCAGCGCAGCCATGGCCGGGCTGACGGGACGACCGGAAGCCGCAGGCGCGGCCGCCGGCGGCGTTGCTGCTGCAGCAGGCATGTCGGCTTGCGTCGCTGCAGCTACGGGAGTCGACAGGCCGAAGGCATCGAAGTCATCCGGCGCGCCGTGTTCCACACGCGACGAAGCTGGCGACGATGCCGCAGACCCTGCCGGGGTTGCGTGCGCTGAATGCGCAGATGCGGATGCAGATGCCGAGGCTGCAGCCGATGCTGCCGGACCCGCGCTCGCGCGCGTCGCCTGCACCGGAGCCGCAGCGACACTGGCGGCAGCAGGGCGCGCTGCTTGCAGCGCCGCACTGGCCGTACGGGCAGCGGCCGGACGCGCTGCCGGTTCGCCTGCTGCCGACGCGGCCGGCGCGAAGGCCAGCATGCGCAGCAGCGTCATCGTAAAGCCCGCATATTCATCCGGCGCAAGGCCCAGTTCATGCCGGCCATGCACGACGATCTGGTAATTCAGTTGCACGTCTTCCGGCGAGAACAGGCCGGCCAGCCGCAGGATGTCTTCGCGCTCGGGCAAGTCATCCGGCACGGCCGAAGGCACGGTCTGCGCAATGGCCACGCGATTGAGCAAGGTACCGAGGTCTTGCAGCGCCGCACTCCAGGACAGGCTGCGCGACGCCATCTCATCCGCCACGGCCAGCAGCGCTGCGCCATCCTGCGCCGCAAGCGCATCGAGCAGTTGGACCAGATAGGTATGGTCGAGCGCGCCCAGCATGCCCTGCACCGCATCCAGCGTGACCTTGCCGGCGGCATAGGCAATCGCCTGGTCGGTCAATGACAGTGCATCGCGCATCGAACCCTGCGCACCCTGCGCCAGCAGGCGCAAGGCCGGCGGATCGAAGGCGATCTGTTCCTGGCCGAGGATGTTCTCGAGGTGGGACACGATGTGCCCCGGCGGCATCTGCTTCAGATTGAACTGCAGGCAGCGCGACAGCACCGTCACCGGGATCTTTTGCGGGTCGGTGGTCGCAAGGATGAATTTGACGTGCTCGGGCGGTTCTTCCAGCGTCTTCAGCATCGCATTGAATGCATGGCTGGTCAGCATGTGCACTTCATCGATCATGTAGACCTTGAAGCGCGCATTCGACGGCGCGTAGATCGCCTGCTCCAGCAGCTGTGCCATTTCATCGACGCCGCGATTGGATGCGGCATCCATTTCGATGTAATCGACGAAACGTCCGGCATCGATCGCGACGCAGGCTTCGCACTGGCCACAGGGCTGGGCGGTGATGTCGCCGTTGCCGTCGGCGCCCTGGCAGTTCAGCGACTTCGCAAGGATGCGCGACAGCGTGGTCTTGCCGACGCCGCGGGTGCCGGTGAACAGGTAGGCATGGTGCAGGCGTTTCTGCTCCAGCGCATGGGTGAGCGCGCGCACGACGTGTTCCTGCCCGACCAGGCTGTCGAAATTCTTCGGGCGATATTTGCGGGCAAGAACCTGGTAAGACATGTCCGGCGCTTCTATGGGAAGACCACCATTTTACCTGACGCGGGAAAGGACTATCCTTCTGGCAGGAAGCCCGGGGATTCAGGAGGTGAAAAGTGCATTGGCCCACCCATGAGGTCACCAACCAGCCACCGCCGATGGCCGGTATCAACCTGTTCGACAGCGACCCGGCGCTGGTGGCAGCTGTCCGCCGCGAGACCGGTGACAGTGCCGGTCCCAACGACCACTGGCAGGCATACCGCGCCAGCCTGAAACGGCTGGGTGCCCTGCTCGGCAGCGCCGAATCGCAGGCACTGGCCGAGCAGGCCAACCGCCACGCTCCCGAATTGCAAACCCATGACCGTTACGGTCACCGTGTCGATGCGATCCGCTTCGATCCGGCCTGGCATGCGCTGCTGGCCATGCTGCGCGCCAGCGGCCTGCAAGCACGCGCATGGCGCGAACCCGGGCGTGGCGCACAGGTCGCGCGCGCGGCCGCCTTTTACCTGCATGCGCAACTCGAGGCCGGCTCCCTGTGCCCGGTGACAATGACCTTCGCCGCCGTACCCATCCTGCGCAACGAGCCATGGTCTGCATCGATTGCCGCCAAGCTGTATGCCGAAACGCATGACCCGCGCGACCTGCCACTGGCCGACAAGGAAGCCATCCTGATCGGCATGGGCCTGACGGAAAAACAGGGCGGCTCCGATTTGCGCGGCACGCACACCGAGGCGCGGCCGGTGGGTGCCGCAGGACGCGGCGAGCGCTACCTGCTGACGGGCCACAAGTGGTTCTTCTCGGCGCCGCAATGCGATGCACACCTGGTACTGGCAAGAAGCGATGACGGGCTGTCGGCTTTCTTTGTACCGCGCTGGCGCGACGACGGCAGCAAGAACGCGGTGCTCATACGGCAGCTGAAGGACAAGCTGGGCAATCGCTCGAATGCCAGCGCGGAAGTCGAATTCCTGGATGCCGAAGGCGTGCTGGTCGGCGAACCGGGGCGCGGCATCGCCACGCTGGTCGAGATGGCGAATACGACGCGGCTCGATTGCGCGATCGCCAGCGCGGCGCTGATGCGGGCGGCGCTGGTGCAGGCCATTCACCATGCGCGGCATCGCGTCACCTTTGGCCGCCGGCTGGCGTCGCAGCCGCTGATGATGAATGTGCTGGCCGACCTCGCGCTCGAATCACAGGCAGCCCTGCTGCTGGTGCTGCGCATCGCACGCGCGATCGACGCCGGCGACACCGCCATTGTGCGGCTGCTGACGCCGGCCGCGAAGTTCTGGATCTGCAAGCGTGCGATGGGCTTCACGGCCGAGGCGATGGAAGTCCTGGGCGGCAATGGCTATGTCGAAAGCGCACCGCTGGCGCGGCTGTATCGCGAGGCACCGGTCAATTCGATCTGGGAAGGTTCGGGCAATGTGATGTGCCTCGATGTCTTGCGCGCCGCGCAGCAGGATGAACACACGGTCGATGCGCTGCTGTCGGCGCTGGCTGCCACGCTGGCCGGCCATGCGGAATGGAAGGCCATGATCGCCGCCTTGCGGCGCGACCTGAAATTGCCGCGACCGGAACAGGAAATTCTGGCACGACGGATCGCGCAGCGACTGGTGCTGGCATTGCAGGCCTCATTGATGGCGGCGCATGCCGGCGAGACGGCGGCGAAGGCCTTCCTTTCCAGCCGACGCGATGCCGATCATGGCCAGGTAGCGGGCTTGCTGGCCTGCAGTGCCGATGACTGCGCGCATATCATTGCCGATGCTTTCACGGCCGACAGCTGAGTGATCGCGAGCTGAGTGATCGCGAGCTGCGTCATGGAAAACGAGATATTGGAAAGCTGAACGATCAAAAGTCTGGCGTTGGCAAGCCAAGGCAGCGTGATGCGAGCAAGGGACTCGCGCGAAGCAATTCCGGGGGCCGACGGGGAAACGAAAGATAACAACGAGGGAAGATAAGAGGCGAGCCTTGTCTGCGGCACTTGCGGGAAATGGCTGTGGCTGCTTCGTTCCCGACCTGACCAGGTTGACCATGCCACAATGCGCAGGGGCCCGCCAGCCGTGATTCTACCAGCAAAGGCCCTTCCGGCTAAGCACGTTCGTCATTGCAACTTCATCACTGCAAGCTCATCGCTGCAAGCACTTCACCGCCATGCGCAGGATGCCGAGTCCCGAGACGCCGACATCCTGCTCAAGCTGCTTTCATCAAGCGCCGCCTGCAACGCGAGCAGGACTGCACCTGAAATTGAATCGACAGCCGCCGGATCAGAAACCCAGCTGCTGCCAGAGCTTGTCCACCCTCGCCTTCACATCGTCATCCATCGTGATCGTGCGTCCCCACTCGCGCGAGGTCTCGCCCGGCCACTTGTTGGTCGCATCGATGCCCATCTTGCTGCCCAGCCCGCTGACCGGTGACGCGAAGTCCAGATAGTCGATGGGCGTGTTCTCGACCAGCGTCGTGTCGCGCACCGGATCGACCCGGGTCGTGATCGCCCAGATCACTTCCTTCCAGTCGCGGATATCGACATCTTCGTCGACCACGACGATGAACTTCGTGTACATGAACTGGCGCAGGAAGCTCCAGACGCCGAACATCACCCGCTTCGCATGGCCGGGGTAGGATTTCTTCATCTGCACCACCGCCATCCGGTAGCTGCAGCCCTCGGGCGGCAGGTAGAAGTCGGTGATCTCGGTAAATTGCTTCTGCAGCAGCGGCACGAAGACTTCATTCAGCGCCACGCCGAGCACGGCCGGCTCGTCGGGCGGCTTGCCGGTATAGGTCGAGTGATAGATGGGATCGCGCCGCATCGTGATGCGGTCGACCGTGAAGACCGGGAACCAGTCCTGTTCGTTGTAATAGCCGGTGTGGTCGCCGTACGGGCCTTCGAGCGCATGCTCGTAGCCGGTCGCCGGGTAAGGCGGCGCACCGGCCGGCAAGCTTGACGCGTCGGGACAATGACCGATGTCTTCAGGATAGATATGCCCTTCGAGCACGATCTCGGCCGAGGCCGGCACCCGCAGCTCGCTGCCGATGGCCTTCACCAGCTCGGTACGGCTGCCGCGCAGCAGGCCGGCGAACTGGTACTCCGACAGGCTGTCCGGCACCGGCGTGACCGCTCCTAATATAGTGGCCGGGTCCGCGCCCAGCGCGACCGCGATCGGATACGGCTGGCCCGGGTTCCTCAGGCAGTGCTCGCGGAAGTCGAGCGCGCCGCCGCGATGCGCGAGCCAGCGCATGATCAGTTTGTTACGACCGAGGACCTGCTGCCGGTAGATGCCGAGGTTCTGCCGCTTCTTGTTCGGTCCCTTGGTAATCACCAACCCCCAGGTAATCAGCGGCGCGACATCGCCGGGCCAGCAATGCTGGATCGGCAAGCGTGCGAGATCGACATCATTGCCTTCCCAGACGATCTCCTGGCACGGGGCTGAACGCAACTCGCGCGGCGCCATGTCCCACACCGCCTTGATCAGCGAGCCCAGACCCATCACATCCTTGATGCCCTTCGGCGGCTCCGGCTCCTTCAGCGCCGACAGCAGATGGCCAATCTGGCGCAATTCGCTGACATCGTCAGCGCCCATGCCCAGTGCCACGCGGCGCGGCGTGCCGAACAGGTTACCGAGCACGGGCATGCTGTGACCCGTGGGCTGCGTGAACAACAAGGCGGGCCCTGCTGCGCGCAGGGTGCGATCGCACAGCTCCGTCATCTCCAGATGGGGAGACACGGGCAGGGAAACCTCCTTCAGCTCGCCGGATTGTTTTAATTTGGCAATAAAATCCCGCAAATCTGAATATTTCATCGGTAATTGACTTTTTTCAAAGTGAAAGCTGCTTGCCAAGTAGAGTCTGGCAACTGACTGATTTTACTGGATATTGTTACAGTGGAACTCAATTTCCATAACAAATGGTTATAGCTTTACTGATTTCCAGTATTGACTGGATATAAACCCCTCCCTACAATCCGGCCAAGTTTTCAGGTGGCCAGCCGGGTAGGGGTACCGGCCGCAGACCAGCAAGGTCAAGCCACCCTGTCACAAAGGGGATCGACCCGCCGGGCATTGTAGAGATTGTTGAGCCCAAGGTCAGACTTTCATCCCCGACAAAAGATTGCTTGCGCCACCGCCGACGGTGGCCGACAAAAGCAACACCGGCGTCTGCTGCGAGCGGTAATGAGCAGACGGGTTTTGTAGTCTCGCGGTGAATTGAAGCACGAAGCACGCTTGCAATTGGCCTCAGCTCAGAGCGCCTGACAAAACCTGAGTGCAGACTTGTCATGTATGCAACGAAGAGTGCACATGACCGGGATGAAGCACTTGGGCTTTGCCAGGCGTTTTGAGGGCCGCGATGATTCAGGAGGTAATATGAATAATCGATCGAAATTGGCAGCGTTGGTGGGTGCGGAGCATTTGTCCTCCAAGTACCTGATCTCCAGCGAAGAAAGCATCGACCGGCTGCGCAGCATCTGGGTCCCGGCGCGTCGCGCCATCATGGGCCTCGGCATTGCCGCCATGGTCGCACTGGCCGTCATGTTCGTTCGTCCCGAACTGCTTGACGACCTGAAGGCACTGTCGCCCTTCTGGAACGCCGACAGCGAACAATTGGAACAGCGCGAACTCGCGTTCGCCGAGATGCTGGAACTGCCCCAGCGTTCGATCTCGGCCGACGCCGTGACCGATGCAGCCGTCACGGCACCGTCCAGCAAGGAACAGCAGCGCGTCACGCACTGGCTGGCCAAGCGCTATCGCATCGCCGGCAGCGCCAGCAAGATGCTGGTGGACGCCGCCTATGAATCGGCGCAGGAAGTGAAGCTCGACCCGCTGCTGATCCTGGCCGTGATGGCGATCGAATCGCGTTTCAATCCGTTCGCGGAAAGCGCGGTCGGCGCGCAGGGCCTGATGCAGGTGATGGCCAAGGTCCATCATGACAAGTTCAGCGATCACGGCGGCATGAGCGCGGCGCTGAACCCGGCGGCCAACATCCAGGTCGGCGCGAAGATCCTGAAGGATATGATCCGCCGTTCCGGCTCGGTCGATGCCGGCCTGAAGCTGTATGTCGGCGCAGGCAACATGGACACCGATGGCGGCTATGCCGGCAAGGTGATGGCCGAGCATGCACGCCTGCAGGCAGTGGCTGCCGGCAAGCGCGTGCCGACCTTCACGCCGCCGCAGGCGCCGGAAACCATGCGCGAAGCCGCAGCCGAGGTGTCGCCTTCGGCCAATCGTCATACGGAGCATGAGCCGGCCTGATCGCGGTTGAACGCAAGCGCCAGCTGAAAACAAAAAAGGAGCCCGGGGCTCCTTTTTTGTTGGGCGCGACATTCGCGGCTCCGGGAAGGTGCCACTTCTTGCAGTCGCTCGTGGCGGGCTCAGCCCTTGCCGAAATAAGTCCGCAGCCGGGCCACCGCTTCGCGCAGGTTGTCCATCGACGTCGCGTACGAAATGCGCAGGAAGCGATGCGCGGCCGCGCTGCCGAAATCCAGCCCCGGCGTCAGCACGACGCCGGTCTTGTCGAGCACGTCGCGCGCCAGTGCGTCCGAATCCTCGCTCAGGGCGCTGCAATCGGCATACACATAGAAAGCGCCATCTGGCATCACCGGGATCTGCAGCCCCAGCGCCAGCAGCTCGGGCACCAGGTAATCGCGGCGGCGCTCGAATTCCTGCCTGCGCGCTTCGGCGATGGCCAGCGTCTCCGGCTGGAAGCAGGCCAGAGCCGCATGCTGCGCAATGCTGGAGGCGCAGATGAAGAAGTTCTGCGCCAGCTTTTCAATGGCCGGCAGCATCGCCGGCGGCACCACCAGCCAGCCCAGGCGCCAGCCCGTCATGTTGAAGTACTTCGAGAAGCTGTTGATGACGATCACGTCCTCGCCCTGCGACAGCGCCGTCTGCGGCGCAGCGCCATAGCTCAGGCCCTGATAGATCTCGTCCACCAGCGCAAAACCGCGATGGCGACGCACCACGTCCAGCGTGCGCGCCAGCTCGTCCGGCAGGATCGAGGTGCCGGTCGGGTTCGACGGCGACGCCAGCAGCACGCCGCGTGTGCGCTCGGTCCAGTGCGCGTCGACCATGGCCGCCGACAACTGGAAGCGCTCGGCCGGGCCGCTGGGAATCAATACCGGCTTGCCATTGAAGGCGGCGACGAAATGGCGGTTACACGGATAGCTGGGGTCCGGCAGCAGCACTTCGGCATCGCGCTCGACCAGCGCCGCGCAGGCCAGCAACAGCGCGGCCGATGCGCCGGCCGTGACCACGATGCGTTCGGCCGCCACATCGACGCCGAAAGCCTGCTTGTAATGACCGGAAATCGCGGCCCGCAGCTCGGGCAGGCCGAGCGCGGCGGTATAGCGCATTGCCGCGCCCGAATCCAGCGCTGCGCGCGCGGCATCCAGCACCGGCTGCGGCGGCGGGAAATCGGGCTCGCCTATGCACATCGGAATCACCGAGCGCCCTGCCTTCTCCAGCTCGGCAGCGCGCTTGAGCACTTCCATCACGTGAAAGGGTTCGATCTCGTCGAGACGGGCAGCGAGTGAGTAATCCATGCGGGCGAACGGTGAGGGAACTTCAGGACAGCAAGCTGAAAAGAAGGACGCCCCGGCAACGGCGGCACACTGACGCCGTCGCGCCGGGAAAGTCAGCGGGCGGCGTTGACCTCGGTGGCGCGCACGGTCGCGGCCAGCTTGTCGAGCACGCCATTGACGTACTTGTGGCCGTCGATGCCGCCGAAGGACTTGGTCAGCTCAACCGCTTCGTTGATGACGACCTTGTACGGAATCTCGAGGTGGTGCTTGAGCTCATAAGCGCCGATCAGCAGCGCCGCATGCTCGACCGGCGACAGCTGATCGATGCCACGATCGATCAGCGGGACCAGTTCTTCACGCAGGCTGCCCGCATCGCGGATCGCGCCATGCAGCAGCGCGTCGAAATGTTCGGCGTCGGCCTTGTCGAAACCATGCGCGTCACGGATGTGCGCGTCGATCGCGCCCGGGGCTTCCGCATTCAGCAGCCACTGGTACAGGCCCTGCAGCGCGAATTCGCGCGCGCGATGGCGCGGCGTGCGGCTCTTGTTCGGATTGGCGTGTTGCGATTTGCTGCTCATTCTTGACCTTGCTCGTTTACTGCTTGTTTACTCTTCGTCAGCCGCGTCGGCCAGCTCTTCCATCGCGGCGACCAGGTTGGCCATCTCGACGGCACAGCGCGCCGCTTCCGCGCCCTTGACGGCCATGCGCACCTCGGCCTGCTCGTCGTTCTCGGTGGTCAGCACCGCATTGGCGATCGGGATGCCGAAGTCGAGGCCGATGCGGGTGATGCCGGCGCCGGATTCATTCGACACCAGCTCGAAATGGTAAGTCTCGCCGCGGATCACCGCACCCAGCGCCACCAGCGCATCGAACTGGCCGGATTCGGCCATCTTCTGCAGTGCCAGCGGGATTTCCAGCGCGCCCGGCACGGTCACCAGCAGCACGTCCTGGTCTTCGATGCCGAGTCGCTTGAGTTCGGCCAGGCAGGCCGCGGTCAGGCCATGGCATACATCTTCATTGAAGCGCGCCTGGACGATGCCGATGCGCAGTCCGGTGCCATCGAAATCCGGTTCATAAGTGCCTACGCTCATGGTTCCTCCTGGGTCGTACGCTTGATTGAATAAAAAATGGGGTCGTCAGCAATGAGCGCTGTCGCTCACTGCCCTGGGCTGGCCTGGTAGCCCGTCACCTCGAGGTTGAAACCTGTCATCGACGGCATCTTGCGCGGATTGGCCAGCAGCTTCATCTTGCCCACGCCGAGCTCGCGCAGGATCTGCGCGCCGATGCCGTAGGTGCGCAAGTCCATGCGCGCCGCGCGCGGCGGTGTCGCCGGCTGCTCGCCTTTGTCCGATTGCTTGTCAGACTGCGCCAGCGCGCTGAACTGCGCAAACATCTGCTCGGCCGATTCCTCGCAATTGAGCAGCACGATCACGCCGCGCTCGGAAGCCTGGATGGCCGCCATCGCCGCGGCCATGTTCCACGAATGGGTAGTCGCACGCGTCTCCAGCATGTCCAGCACCGACACCGGCTGGTGCACACGCACCAGCGCTTCGAGCTCGGGCCGGATCTCGCCATGCACCAGCGCGAGGTGCGCGCCGCTGCTGGGCTTGTCGCGGAAGGCGATCGCATGGAAGCTGCCGTGCGCGGTATGCATCGTACGCTCGGCCACGCGCTCGACGATGCTTTCGGTCTGGCTGCGGTAATGGATCAGGTCGGCAATGGTGCCGATCTTCAGGCCATGGACCTGCGCGAACTCGATCAGGTCGGGCAGGCGCGCCATCGTGCCGTCATCCTTCAGGATTTCGCAGATCACGGCCGCCGGCGTCAGGCCGGCCAGCTCGGCCAGGTCGCAGCCGGCTTCGGTATGGCCGGCCCGCATCAGCACGCCGCCCTTCTGCGCGCGCAGCGGGAAGATATGCCCCGGCTGCACGATGTCGGAAGGCTTGGCATGGCGGGCGACGGCCACTTCGATGGTGCGCGCGCGGTCGGCCGCGGAAATACCGGTCGTGACGCCTTCGGCCGCCTCGATCGATACGGTGAAATTGGTGCCGAAGGACGTGCCGTTACGGGTCGTCATCATCGGCAGCGCGAGCTGTTCGCAGCGCTCTTCGGTCAGGGTCAGGCAGATCAGGCCGCGGCCGAAGCGGGCCATGAAGTTGATCGCCTCGGGCGTGACGAATTCGGCGGCCAGCACGAGGTCGCCCTCGTTCTCGCGATCTTCTTCATCGACGAGGATGACCATGCGGCCGGCGCGCAGCTCGGCAATGATTTCCTTGGTGCTTGAGAGTGACATGGGGGCGTTTCCGGAAAGGTCGGCCATTTTAAAGGATTTCCGGTCCTGCCCCGCGGTTCGCGCGGGCATGCCAATGTACTAAGCTGCACGGCCGACCGGGACGCCGGGCGGGGCGAGCCCGGGTCGAGCGATCGGCCTTGACGGGGCTGGCGGCTGTCAGTCGTCGTCAGGCCGCCGCCCGCAAGTGTTCGGCTTCAGTGCGCCAGGCTGGTGGCCGACAGCATGCGCTCGACGTAGCGCGCGATCAGGTCGACCTCGAGGTTCACGCGGCTGCCCGGTTTCAGGTGCTTGAGCGTGGTGACCTCGATGGTGTGCGGGATCAGGTTGATCGAGATCGTGCAGCCGGCCGCACTGTCGGCCACGCTGTTGACCGTCAGCGATACGCCATTGACCACCACCGAGCCCTTGTAGGCGAGATATTTGGCCAGCGAGGCCGGCGCGAGGATGTCCAGCTTCCACGATTCACCGACCGGCGCGAAATGCGTGACCTCGCCCAGCCCGTCGACATGGCCGGACACCAGGTGGCCGCCGAGCCGCTCGGCCAGCGTCAGCGCCTTTTCGAGGTTCACTTCGCCGGGCGCATCGAGGCCCACGGTGCAATTGAGGCTCTCGCGCGAGACATCGACGGTGAAGCTGTCGGCGGTCTTGCTGATGACGGTCATGCAGGCGCCATTGATGGCGATCGAATCACCCAGCGCCACGTCGGCCAGCGGCAGCGCACCGGCATGGACATGCAGGCGCACGCCGGCGTTGCCGTCATTGCCGAGGGGTTCGAGGGAGGTGATGCGGCCGAGGGCTGCGACGATGCCGGTAAACATGAATGGATTCCGTAAGGGTAAGTCAGGGAGTGTCGGGTGCGGTCAGGGTCGGACGAAGCAGGTCGCCAGGATGCGACACCGACCGCCAGCCGCCGAGTTTATCCGTCTATCAGTTCGTCTGTCATTTCGACGGTCATTTCGACGGTCATTTCATCTGTTGACCCGTCGCTTTATCCGTCTGTCGCGGCAGCACGCGCGCGCGCAGCCGAAGGTCGGGGCCGAGCCGCGCGACATCGATGAATTCGAGCGCAATACGCCCGGACAGGTCCTGCAGTTCCGGCAAATTGGCCAGCCCCTGCGCCGGGCCGAGCAGGCAGGGCGCGACATACAGCAGCAATTCATTCACGCAGCCAGCGCGCAGCAGCGAACCGTTCAGCTTGGTACCGGCCTCGACATGCAATTCATTGATCTGACGACGGCCGAGCTCCAGCATCAGCGCATCGAGGTCGACCTTGCCGGAGTCATTCGGCAGCACGATCACTTCATGGCCGGCTGCGCGCAATACCGCTTCGCGCGGCTCGTCATGCCGGGCCGCAAAGATCCAGCTGCCGCCGCCCTGCAGCACCTTCGCTGTCGGCGCTATGTCGAGCTTGCTGTCGACGATGATGCGGCGCGGCTGGCGCGGCGTCTGCACGGCGCGCACATTGAGCTGCGGGTCGTCCTGCTGCACGGTGCCGATGCCGGTCAGGATGGCGCAGGCCTGCGCGCGCCATGCATGGCCATCGTCGCGTGCGGCCGACGACGTGATCCACTGGCTGGCACCGTTCGGCAGCGCGGTGCCGCCATCGAGACTGGCGGCGACCTTCATCCGCACCCACGGCCGGCCCTGCCTCATCCGGTGCAGGAAACCGATGTTGATGTCGGCAGCCTCATCGGCCAGCACGCCCACGTCGACCGTGATGCCGGCGGCGCGCAGGCGCGCCACGCCCTGCCCGGCCACCAGCGGATTCGGATCTTCGAGCGCAGCGACCACGCGTGCGATGCCGGCCTCGACCAGCGCATCGCAACAAGGCGGCGTGCGGCCATGGTGACTGCAGGGCTCCAGCGTCACATAGGCGGTCGCGCCATGCACGTCGATACCGCGCGCAGCCGCATCCTGCAGCGCATGCACTTCCGCATGTGCCTGCCCGGCCGGTTGCGTGTGGCCGCGCGCAATGATCTGGCCATCGCGCACGATGACGCAGCCGACACGCGGGTTGGGTGTGGTGATGTAGAGGCCTTTGCGCGCTTCATCGAGCGCGGCGCGCATCGCAGCCAGGTCGTCGGCAATCTGCATGACGCGCATTCTAGCAAGCGGCACCGTCGCGATCCGGGTCGCAGCTGCGCACCCTGCCGAGAAAACCGAGCACGAGCTTGCGGCGCTCGCCACCACGATGGAAGGTGAAGGAACCGAATTGCGGCTGCGAAGGGCTGGCGGCAGTGCGCGGACGCCCGCCGGCGCCGAAGGCGAGATAGGCGCGCTTGCCATCGGTCAGCGTGGCAGAGACGCGCAACGCATGGGCCGGCCGGAAGCCCGCGTGCAGTACGATCTCGCCGGGATCGGCGCGCTGGTTATCGTTGGCATCGACCAGCACCAGCCAGCCCTGCGCCCAGTCGCCCTCGGCACGCGGCACGATATCGATGCGCTGCGCGCGCTGCATCGCATACAGACGTGCCGCCTGAATCGCAGACCGCAATTCACTGACGGCAGTGTTGACGTGCACACGGTCGAACATGCTGCCCAGCGAGCTGGTGACTGGCAGGGCCAGGGCCATCAGCACGGCGACGCACATCAGGGCTTCCACGAGGCTGAGGCCGCGTTCGGCAGCAAGGTCAAGGCATCGGTATCTATGGGGGCGCGCACGCATCTTCGCCTCTGGAAAAGACCAGATTCGCAGGATCAATGATCCACGCTGGCAAAAGGGAGAAAAATTAGTGCGACGCTAACAATGCAGGTGAACTGCAGCTGCCATGGGCAGATCAACAATCTGCATGGAGAGAGGCGCAGCCAAAGGGCCGCCTGCTGAAGAATCGCGTGCTGCAATCATCTGCCGAACGATCGTCCGCAGACGACGCGCGCCACAGCTCAAACCGACTTGGCCTTGCGCGCCTTGGCGTCCGCCGCATCGAATTCGTCGATCGCTTCACGGAACTCGGCCACGTCTTCGAAGCTGCGGTAGACGGAAGCGAAACGAATGTAGGCAATCTTGTCGAGCCGCTTCAGCTCGCGCATCACGAGTTCGCCGATCTGGCCGGACATAATTTCACGGTCGCCGGATGAACGCAGCTTTTCTTCGATGCGCTGTATCGCCGCATCGACCGCATCGGCCGATACCGGCCGCTTGCGCAGCGCCAGCATCAGGCTGGCGCGCAGCTTGGCCGGCTCGAACTCGGTGCGGCTGCCATTCTTCTTGACGATGACGGGCATCGCCAGTTCGATGCGCTCGTACGTCGTGAAGCGCTTGTCGCAGGCGCCGCAACGGCGGCGACGGCGAATGCTGTCCCCTTCTTCCGACGCCCGGGTGTCAAGCACCTGGGTGTCTTCGCTATGGCAGAAGGGGCAACGCATTCACCGGTCTCCGTCGAGGTCGCTACGGGTTGGACCCGGGTCAGGCCTGGTACACCGGGAAGGCGTCGGTCAGCTGCTTGACCTCGGCTTTCACGCGCTCGATGGTGGCCGCGTCATGCGGGTTGTCGAGCACGTCGGCGATCAGGTGACCGACCTTGGTCGCTTCGGCTTCCTTGAAGCCCCGCGTGGTCATCGCCGGGCTGCCGAGGCGGATGCCCGAAGTCACGAAAGGCTTTTCCGGATCGTTCGGGATGCCGTTCTTGTTGCAGGTGATGTGCGCGGAACCAAGGATGGCTTCGGCTTCCTTGCCCGTCATCTTCTTCGCGCGCAGGTCGACCAGCATCACATGCGATTCGGTGCGGCCGGAGACGATGCGCAGGCCACGCTCGATCAGTGCCTTGGCCAGTGCGTCGGCGTTCTTCACGACCTGCTGCTGGTAAGCCTTGAACTCCGGGCTCAGTGCTTCCTTGAACGCGACGGCCTTGCCGGCGATCACATGCATCAGCGGGCCGCCCTGCAGGCCGGGGAAGATGGCGCTGTTGATCTTCTTCGCGATCTCTTCGTCGTTCATCAGGATGATGCCGCCGCGCGGGCCGCGCAGGCTCTTGTGCGTGGTCGAGGTGACCACATCTGCAAACGGCACCGGGTTCGGGTAGACGC
>JACCDW010641870.1_pt1 | contig 54265 bp, 49 predicted proteins | sample 7449781 | NCBI WGS metagenome assembly JACCDW01 (sample SAMN15323449, study PRJNA562643) | freshwater metagenome | isolation source: river surface water | place: USA:Blue River Watershed | collected 2017-08-18
CTGATGACCATAGCGAGGTGGTACCACTCCTTCCCATCCCGAACAGGACCGTGAAACGCCTCTGCGCCGATGATAGTGCGGATGCCCGTGTGAAAGTAGGACATCGTCAGGCTCTTACAGCCCAAAAAGCCCGTCTCCATCAGAGACGGGCTTTTTGTTTTGTGGCACGCCTTGGCCTCTCTTGAATCATGCGTCTATCAATTGCCTGCCTTCGCGAACTAAGGCGCCAGAATTCACCAGACTGCCTACCATTTGCGCAATCCAATCCTGAAAGGGTGTGCTCGGGTAGTGAACCTGGTGTAGGGTGAGAAGAAAGCGGCTCTTTTCAGCCCAGGGCAGCAAGTCGGACTCGGCGCAATGCCGTATCTCCATGAGGTGAAATTTCAGCAACACCTTGGCAGCATGGCTGGCGTGTTTCAATGGAGATTGGCGAAAGATATCCAAGCGATCCCGAGCGCGTTGAAGCGCACCCGCCAAATCCGTGAACACCTTGCCATGCCCGGGAACGACTGTCCGTGGTTGGAGCTCTTCGATCAAATTCAGCGTTGACTCGACATCATCAAATCCGGATTCACCGAGTATTTCCGGAAAGACCACACCAAAGCCGGATTCCCACAAGGCGTCAGCGCTTAACAAAACACCACTGACAGGTTCGAACAACAAAATTGCATCGGGGTCGTGTCCGGGCGATGCGTGGACTTGCCAACAACGTCCACCAGCAGGCAATGATGTTCCAGGAGACAGCAATCCTTGAAAGGTAAATCGCGGGCAACTCTGACCCGTGGCTTGAAACGTGAGTGACGAATCGTCCCAAGTCGAGACAGCATCGGACAAGCCTGGCGGTATCCGTGTGAAGACATCCGGGTAGGCGGCTTGCAAGGCGGCATTGCCACCACAATGGTCGCTGTGCAAATGGGTGTTCCAAATGCCCCGCAGTGCTTGGCCCTTCAGTGCATGTCGGATCAAGGCAACGGTTTGATCGGCGTGCGATACATAGCCCGTGTCAATCAGAATGTTGTCTTCATCACCAGTGAGCAACAGATGGTTGGAGGATAGCCATCCCCGCTCGAAAAAAAACATATCGGAAGGCAACATGATGTTGCCGATTGTGCCATTCCCCTTGGCCGCTCAGATCGACACCGCACGACTCAGTGTGTGGTGCGCAATTCGCGACGAAGAATCTTGCCCACATTGGACTTGGGCAGTTCGTCTCGAAATTCGATGTACTTGGGCACCTTGTATGCGGTGAAGTTTTCCCGGCAGTAACGAGCCACATCCTCTTCCGAGAGCGCTGCGTCACTGCGGACCACAAACAACTTGATCGACTCTCCTTGTCGCTCATCAGGAATGCCCACGGCCGCGCACTCCACGACACCCGGACACAAAGACACCACATTCTCGAGTTCATTCGGGAACACATTGAAGCCGCTGACGATGATCATGTCCTTCTTGCGATCCACGATGCGTGTGTAGCCGTCCTGATCCATCACGCCAATGTCACCGGTTCTCATGAAACCATCGTGGGTGAAAGCCTTGCGGGTTTCGTCTGGCTGTTGGTAATACCCCACCATCACATTTGGCCCCCGGATGCAGATCTCACCCGCTTCTCCCAACGGAACATCCTGCCCATCTTCCGATTTGATGGCCAGGTCGATGCCCGACAGCGGCAGCCCAATGGTGCCGCTGAACTGGGTGCTGGTGATCGGGTTATTGGTACCAATGGCGCAGGTCTCACTCATGCCCCAGCCTTCAACCATGGTGCAACCTGTCACCTGTTGCCACTGGCGAGCTGTCCCTTCCGACGCCGCCATGCCACCCGCCTGGGTGACACACAAATGAGAAAAGTCCAGCGCTCGAAACTGCGAGTTCTGCAACAGGGCATTGAACAAGGTGTTGACACCCGGCAACAGGTGGAAAGGTCGTTGTTTGAGCACTTGAACCAGTTTGGGAATGTCTCGCGGGTTGGGGATCAAGGTGAGGAAGGAGCCCCATCGGATGGCCAGAAAGCACAAGGTCAGCGCGAAGATGTGATACAGGGGTAAAGCCGCCACACTGTTGCACTTGCTGATATCGCCAATCCGTTTCACCGCTGGCGTGAACCAGGCTTCGGCTTGAAGAATCGCGGCCACCACACACCGGTGTGTCAGCACCGCCCCCTTGGACAGGCCCGTGGTTCCGCCTGTGTATTGCAGAAACGCGATGGAGTCCATGTCCACCTTGGGTGACCGCAGATTCATGCGTGCACCTTCGGACAGGACCTGCCGGAAAGGAACAATGGTGCGCGCTTGCCCATCGGCTGTTGCCAAGGGCAATTCGAAGGCGGGCACCATGTTCGCCAGGTGTCTGACCGCAAATGTGATCCAGCGGCCATACCACGGGCCCAGCAAATCACCCATGGACACGACGGCGACGGTGCGAACGGATGTGCGGTCGATCACCTCCTCCAGCGTGTGCGCAAAGTTTTCCAGAATGACAATCGCCGTGGCGCCTGAGTCGTTGAGTTGGTGTTCCAGTTCGCGAGCGGTATACAAGGGGTTGACATTGACGCAGGTATAGCCCGCTCGCAGGATGCCCGCCATGGTGACGGCAAAGGGGGGAATATTGGGCAGCATGATGGCCACCCTGGCGTGGTCCTCAAGACCTCGACTTTGTAGCCATGCGCCCATTCCGCGGGACAGCTCGTCCAGATCCCCGTAACTCATCCAGCGTTCCATGCAGACCGAAAAGGGGCGTTTCGCGTTGCGTTTGAAAGACTCCTCCAGCAACTGATTGAGTGACTGGTAACCGGACAGGTCCAGATCATGGGGAACCCCTTCGGGGTAATGGCGCAACCAGGGTTTTTGCATGTTGTTTCCTCTTGGGTGCGATTGTGATCTGGCCACGGCAGACGCCAGCTGAGGACTCTCCCTGAGTGACGGCTCGATCTGGCGATGGCAACCGTCAGGGATGTATCGACACCCCCAAGACAGACGCATCAAACTAGAGGTTCGGCTCTAAACACCTGTCGAAGGGGGCTGAATGTCGTCCAAGCGCTGGCAATACCTGGGGAAAACCCTTATTCTCCAATCATGCCCTTGGTCAAGACTCTTTTACGAACCTCACTCGACGCAGGTCGGCGGTGGATATCCCATCCCTTGTCCGGCTTGGTCGAGACTGGCTCGTCCCGAGGCGTCATGGTGCCCATTTGCTCACTGGGACCGCATCATCGCGAACGGGTCACCAAGCATTTATTGTCGTTGGATGCCACCGACCGTTATCTGCGTTTTGGGTACACCGCCACCGATGAGCAAATTCACCGCTACGTGGCTTCCCTGAATTTTGAGCGCGACGAGATATTCGGTATCTTCAATCGACATTTGCAGCTGGTCGCCATGGCGCATCTGGCGTTCAGTGGCGGGGAGGGCACCGAAGCCTGTGCCGAATTTGGCGTCTCCGTTCAAAAGAGTTCTAGGGGGCGTGGTTATGGTGCCCGTTTGTTCGAACACGCAGCCATGCACGCCCGCAATGCCGGCGTTCAGTTGTTGTTCATCCACGCCTTGAGCGAGAACGCTCCCATGATCAGCATCGCCCGCAAACATGGTGCTGACATCGAACGAGATGGGTCGGAAACCGAGGCTTACCTGCGTTTGCCGCCGGCCAACCTAGACAGCCAGTTGACGGAGCTGGTCTCCGAGCAATTTGCCCAAACCAACTACTCCATCAAGAAACAGGTCAAACGCTTCCTGGACACCTTGGCCGAATTGCAGGAAATCCGCCAGGGGGTTCGCGAGGGCCGGCATCAGTCGGCGGAATAAGGCCAGGGCGACCGTTGTCACCCCGAGGCCATGGTTTTTCACTTGTCATGGCGATCCGCTATCCTAGAGGCTTCGCAACTTCCGCAGTTTGACTGCTTCTGGTGTGTCAGAACCTCCCCCTAGCCACGGCGCTGCTGCCGTTCCCGCCCGTGGTTTATTGCAACGACTGATCGACTTTATTCATCCGGGTCCCGACACCCCTGGCGACTTGATGGCCTTGCTGGCCCAAGCTGAACAGCGCGATTTGATCGGTGCCGACAGCCGTGAAATGATCGAAGGCGTGCTGCGCATCGCCGACATGAGCGCTGGCGACGTGATGATCGCCGCCCCGCGCATGGACTTGGTGAACATCGATGCCCCCTTGGATGAGATGCTGCATCAGGTGATCGATATCGCGCACTCACGCTTCCCGGTCTATGAAGGGGATCGAGAGAACATCCTGGGTATTTTGCTCGCCAAAGATTTGCTCAAACTGCAGCGCGCACCCGAACTCAACATCCGGGCCTTGCTGCGCCCCGCTGTTTTTGTGCCCGAGAGCAAAAGCCTGATCGATTTGCTGCGCGACTTCCGCAGCAACCGAAACCACCTGGCCATCGTGATCGATGAGTTTGGACGCGTGGCCGGATTGGTCACCATCGAAGATGTGCTGGAAGAAATCGTGGGGGAGATCGAAGATGAGTTCGACACCGACGAAGAAGCGGGCGATATCTTTGGCTTGTCCAATCGCATGTACCGGGTCGCAGGCTCCACCTCAGTGGATCGAGTCAACGAGGCTTTCGCGGTCACCCTCTCGGTGCGTGACGGCGATGAGGAGTTCGACACCATCGGAGGACTGATTGCCCATGACATGGGGCACGTGCCGGTGCGTGGCGAGGTGCATGTGTTGGGAGGCTTGCGCTTCGAGGTGATGCATACCCGGGGTGGTGCGGTCAAATGGTTCAAGGTCTCGCCACTCGACGCGGCGGCTTGAGGCTGTCCCAAAGTCTCATCGGGTCCAGCATCGCGGTGGTGCTGGCCGGTGCTGCGCAGGCATTGTCCATCTCCTGGCCGGGCAATGGTCAGCCACAGGGCTGGTTGCAGTGGCTGGGCATGGCGGGGTTTGCCTGGTTGCTCGATCGTGTCCCCCACGGTCGACGCGCCGCTTGGCTGGGCTGGCTGTTTGGCACCGTCTGGTTGTGTGGCACCGTCTGGTGGTTGTTCATCTCACTCAACACCTATGGGAACCTTCCCGCCTGGCTGGCTGCCACGGCGGTCTTTGCGTTGTGCGCGGCCCTGTCACTGTATTGGGCGGTGGTCAGCTATGCCTATGTTCGGTTGCGCGATCGTGAGGTGGGCTGGGGTTGGCGAGCGCTGGCGTTTGCGGCCTGCGGTTTGCTGGCTGAAATGGCTCGGGCACGTTGGCTGACCGGGTTCCCCTGGGGCTCGGCGGGGTATGCCCATGTGGACAGCGTGTTGGGGCTGGCGGCCCCCTGGATCGGTGTCTATGGCATTGGCGCGCTCAGCGCGGCCTTGGCCATGGCGGTGTCTGCACGCAAGCCCGCGGGCTGGTTGCCCCAGTGGCAGTGGCGGCAATGGGTGTCTGCGCTGGCCCTGTCGTTGATCGTGGCCTTGGCCTTGCCTTGGCCAGCACAACTCATACCGGCGCGTGACCAGCCCTTTCAGGTGCTGCTGTTGCAGGGCAATGTGCCTCAGGACCAGAAATTCGAAGGCCAGCGACTCCCGGCCTTGCAGTGGTATGACGCCGCCTTGCGTAGCATGCAACAGGGCTTGGTGGTGACCCCCGAAACTGCCTTGCCCTTCATCCAGCAGCACTTGCCGCCTGGTTATTGGGAGGGCCTGGTGCAGCATTTTTCCCAAGAAGGTCGTGCAGCCTTGATCGGAATACCGCTACAAGATTTGGGTGTGAGCACCAACTCTATTCTTGGCCTGGCGGGCGCGGTGCCCCCCTACCGCTACGACAAATACCATCTGGTGCCCTTTGGTGAATTCGTGCCCCCCCTTTTCCGCTGGTTCACCGACATGATGCGCATTCCGCTGGGCGAGTTTGGGCGTGGACGTCCCGACGCGGCCTCCATGGCCTGGGAAGGACAACGACTGGCCCCCATGATTTGCTATGAGGACTTGTTTGGCGAGGAGTTGGGGCAGCGCTTTCTGCGGCCTGAGGAAGCCCCCACCGTGCTGGTGAACATGAGCAACATCGCCTGGTTTGGCAACACGGTGGCGATCGACCAGCACTTGCAGATTTCCCGCATGCGCGCGCTGGAATTCAACCGCCCGGTCATTCGCGCCACCAACACCGGCGCCACCGCCATCATCGATGCCCAAGGCCGAGTGACCCATCGCCTGGAACCCTTCCAGCAAGGCGTCTTGCAAGGCGAGGTGCAGGGGCGCTCAGGCCCCATCACGCCTTACGCCCGATGGGTGGGCGAGTGGGGGTTGGCGCCATTCTGGGCGCTGTCGCTGGCACTTCTGTGGTGGCCAGGCAGAAAACGCCGCAGAGCCCCGTAAAATCAAAGGTTCCGGTGCTTTCTGCGCCGTCTCGCGCCGGTTGCACACAGGGCCGGCCACCCCTTATGCTGACCTTCCAACAAATCATTCTCAAACTCCAGTCCTATTGGGACCAACAGGGCTGTGCTCTGCTTCAGCCCTATGACATGGAGGTGGGTGCGGGCACTTCACACACCGCCACTTTCTTGCGCGCCATCGGTCCCGAGCCCTGGAAGGCTGCCTATGTGCAACCCAGCCGCCGGCCCAAAGATGGCCGCTATGGTCAAAACCCCAACCGCTTGCAACACTATTACCAATACCAGGTGGTGCTCAAGCCCGCGCCCGCCAACATCCTGGAGTTGTATCTGGGGTCGCTTGAAGCCCTGGGCTTTGATCTGCGCCGCAACGACATTCGCTTTGTCGAGGACGATTGGGAAAACCCCACCCTGGGCGCCTGGGGACTGGGCTGGGAGGTTTGGCTCAACGGCATGGAGGTCACCCAGTTCACCTACTTTCAGCAAGTCGGTGGCATCGACTGTCGGCCCATCACCGGAGAAATCACCTATGGCCTGGAACGACTGGCCATGTACCTGCAAGGGGTCGACAATGTCTACGACCTGCAGTGGACCGAGGGCCTGAAGTACGGCGATGTCTACCTGCAAAACGAGCAAGAGCAGTCGGCCTACAACTTCGAACACAGCGATGTCGATTTTCTGTTCACCGCATTTGCGGCGCACGAAAAACAGGCGCAGTACCTCATGGCCCAGCAACTCGCGCTGCCAGCCTACGAGCAAGTGCTCAAGGCCGCGCACACCTTCAACTTGTTGGACGCGCGCGGTGCCATCAGTGTGACCGAGCGTGCGGCCTACATCGGACGCATCCGCAACTTGGCGCGTGCGGTCGCACAAAGCTATTACGAGAGCCGCGAACGCCTGGGTTTCCCGATGACCCCCCGTGAATGGGTAGAAGCCATGACCCGACAAGCCGCCTGACGGAACCCCTGACATGACCACATCTTCTCTGCTGGTGGAACTCTTTGTCGAAGAGTTGCCGCCCAAGGCGCTGCAGCAACTGGGCAATGTGTTTGCCACCGTGCTGTTTGACCAACTCAAGGCCCAGGGCCTGACCACCGAGGCTTCGCTGCTCACCCCGTACGCCAGTCCGCGCCGTCTCGCGGCCCACCTGAGCGCTGTCAAGGCCCGCGCCGATGACCGACCGGTGCAGCACAAGCTCATGCCGGTCAAAGTGGGTTTGGACGCCCAGGGCCAGGCCACGCCCGCGCTGCTGAAAAAACTGCAATCCCTGGGTGCCGATGCCTCGGTCGTGCCGCAGCTCGCGCGCGTCTCTGACGGCAAGGCAGAGACCTTGTTTCTCAACGGAGTGGCCACTGGCGCTACCTTGGCCCACGGTCTGCAACGCGCCCTCGATGAAGCCTTGGCCCGCTTGCCGATCCCCAAGGTCATGACGTATCAACCCGAGACAGACATGCCCATACCCGGCTGGAGCAGCGTGCAGTTTGTGCGCCCTGCCCACGGCCTGGTGGCGCTGCATGGCGCCGAGGTGGTGCCCATCCAGACCCTGGGCCTGACGGCGGGCCGGCACACGCACGGTCATCGATTCGAAGCCCAGGTCGACCCCATCGTCCTGAAAACCGCCGACGACTATGCCGCCTCCTTGGCCGACCAAGGCGCGGTCATTGCCAGCTTCACCGAGCGACGGGCTGAGATTCAGCGGCAATTGCAAGCGGCGGCCGAGCACATCGGTGGCGGGGTGCGACCGGTGGATGACCCCGCCCTGCTCGACGAGGTCACGGCCCTGGTCGAACGCCCCCATGTATTGGTTTGCCAGTTCGAACCGGCCTTCCTGGAGGTGCCCCAGGAGTGCCTCATCCTCACGATGAAGGCCAACCAGAAATACTTTCCTTTGCTGGATGCGCAAGGGCGTTTGACCCATCGCTTCCTGGTGGTCAGCAACATCCGTCCGGCCGATGCCAGCGCCGTGGTGGGCGGCAACGAGCGCGTGGTGCGTCCGCGCTTGGCCGATGCCCGCTTCTTTTTTGATCAGGACCGCAAGAAATCACTGGCTTCACGGGTCGAGGGACTGGCCAAGGTGGTGTATCACAACAAGCTGGGCACGCAGGCCGAGCGCAGCGATCGTGTTCGCGCCATTGCACGCCTGATCGCCAGCCAATGGTCCCCCACTGCCACGGACGAGCAACTCCGCCGTGTGGATGACGTGGCCCGCCTGGCCAAGACCGATTTGCTGACCGACATGGTGGGTGAGTTCCCCGAGTTGCAAGGCATCATGGGCGGTTACTACGCGCGTCACGACGGCTTGGGTGACGAGATCGCGCAAGGCATTGAAGACCACTACCGCCCCCGTTTTGCGGGTGACGATTTGCCACGCAACCCCTTGGGGCTCGTGGCGGCCTTGGCCGACAAACTCGAAACGCTGGTCGGCATGTTCGGCATTGGCAACCTGCCCAGTGGCGACAAAGACCCCTTTGCTTTGCGTCGTCATGCCTTGGGCGTGTTGCGCATGCTGATGGAGCGGGATCTGCCCCTCGATATCGACCCGTTGCTGCAAGGTGCTCTGGAAGTCTTTGGCGACAAGATCACTGCTGAGCCGGCGGAAACCCTTGAAGCCCTGGCCGAGTTCCTGTCCGATCGTTTGGCCGGTTTGCTGCGCGAGCAAGGCTACGGTGCTCAGGAAATCGACGCCGTGTTGTCGCTGCGCCCGCAACGCCTGGGCGATGTGCGTCGACGCCTGGACGCCGTGCGTGCCTTTGCCGCCTTGCCGCAAGCTGCAGCCCTCGCGGCGGCCAACAAGCGCATCACCAACATCCTCAAAAAAGCCGATCAAGTGCAACCCGAAGTCAAGCCCGAGTTGCTGCAGGAAATCGCCGAACAAGCCCTGTATGAGGCCATGCAAGATTTGACCCCGCAGGCTCGGCAGCAGTGGGAGCAGGGCGACTACACCGCCTCGCTGCAAACCCTGGCGGCCTTGCGTGAACCCGTGGATACCTTCTTTGAAGATGTCATGGTCAATGCCGAGCAACCCACCCTGCGCCTGAACCGCCTGGGCCTGTTACAGCAGTTGCACCAGGCCATGAACCGCGTGGCCGACCTGTCTCGTTTGGCGAACTGAAGCACACCATGAGCCTCAAACTGGTCATTCTGGATCGCGACGGCACCATCAACCACGACCGTGACGACTATGTGAAGTCGCCCGAGGAGTGGATCCCCTTGCCAGGGGCCCTGGAGGCTATCGCGCGTCTCAACCACGCTGGTTGGCGGGTGGTGGTGGCCAGCAATCAATCCGGCTTGGGCCGGGGGCTGTTTGATGTCGCCACCCTCAACGCCATGCACAGCAAGTTTCACAAACTGCTGGCGACCGTCGGGGGGCGGGTGGATGCGGTTTTTTATTGCCCGCACGCCCCTGATGAATCCTGCGCGTGCCGCAAGCCCCTGCCGGGTCTGTTCGAGCAAATCGGCGAGCGCTATGGGGTGGACTTGCACGGTGTGCCGACCGTCGGCGACAGCTTGCGCGACCTGCAAGCCGGTGCCGATGCCGGTTGCATGCCGCACCTGGTGTTGACGGGCAAGGGCGAAGCCTTTCGGGATCAGCCGCTGCCCCCCACGTTTCCCTCGGGCACCCGTGTGCATGCCGACCTCAGCGCCTTTGTCGATTGGTTGCTGGGAACGCACAGCGACGGCGGGCCGATGCGACCGGCGGCGGCCTGATGGACTTCATTCGCTCTGTCCTCCATGCAGCCCTCATGCTGCTCACAGTGGTGCCCTATGCTCTGTGCATCCTTGGCCTGGCGGCGGTGGGCGTGCGAGGTGAACGCTTGTATTGGGTGGCTGCTGCCTGGTTGCGGTTGTGCATCCAAAGCGCGCGGGTGCTGATTGGCATCCGCTATCGCATTCACGGGTTTGAGCACCTGCCCACGGGCAAAACCAGCCCGGCGGTGCTGTTGGTCAAGCATCAATCCACCTACGAAACGTTTTTGATGCCGGCCATCATGCCGCACCCCCTGGCTTATGTGTTCAAGCGCGAGTTGTTGAGCATTCCCTTTTTTGGTTGGGCCATGGGCCGGCTGGACATGATCCACATTGATCGCAGCCAGCGCACCCAGGCGTTCGCCAAGGTGGTGTCGCAGGGCAAGAAGCTGCTCGATCAAGGCGTCTGGGTCATCATGTTTCCCGAGGGCACGCGCATTCCCAGAGGCGAGGTGGGCACCTACAAAACCGGCGGCACCCGCTTGGCCATCGAAACCGGTGCCCCGGTGATTCCGATTGCGGTGTCCTCCGGGCGTTGTTGGCCTCGCCGTGCCTTCATCAAGCATGCGGGCGTGGTGGATGTCTCGATTGGCGAGCCGATTCCCAGCACTGGCCGTCAGCCCGACGAATTGATGCAACAGGTCCAGCAATGGATCGAGGCCGAGATGCAGCGCCTTGATCCGGATGCGTATCGTTCCTGAGCGCAAGAGCAAGGGCAAGGCCATGGCGGGACTGGTTCAGTTGGTGCTTGACTTCTTCAGTCCTGCGCCTGCGCAGCCTTCCACATCTGCGACGCCCTCAGAGCCTTCCCCGGCCAAAGCACCTTTCGCGTCGACGGTTCCTTCGCAACCTGCTTTCCCCGCGCCCATTGATCTGCTGGAACATCCCGAGGCCTCGCGGCGCATCTTGTTGCGCGGCAGCCTGGTGCTCTACCAGTTTCGCCGCTCGCGCCGCCGCACCATCGGCATGGTGGTGGGGCCGCAGGGGCTGGAAGTCAGCGCGCCGCGCTGGGTGCCTGTGAGCGAGGTTGAGGCGGCCTTGTTGGAAAAGCAGGACTGGATCCTGCGCAAACTGCAGGAAATGCAACAGCACCAGCAGCGAGTGCACAGTGCCCGCATCGAATGGCGTGATGGCGTCATCCTGCCCTACCTCGGGCAGCGCTTGCGCGTGGTGCTGGCGCCGGACCACCCTTTCCGCGAGCGCGGGGCACAACTGCAGGCGCTACCCATGTCGCTCCCCGACGAGCCCTCGCACGAATTGCGGGTGGGTTTGCCGCACCAGGCCAATGCGCAACAAATGCGGGACGCCGTTCAGGCCTGGTTGATGCGACAGGCTCGGCAGCATTTTCAGCAGCGACTGGAGCATTTCGCGCCCCAACTCGGGGTGGAATGGAAACGGCTGTCACTGAGCAGCGCCACCACCCGCTGGGGCAGCGCCAGTGCCGACGGTTCCATCCGCCTGAATTGGCGCCTGGTGCATTTCAAACCCGAGGTCATCGACTATGTGGTGGTCCATGAGTTGAGCCATCTGCAGGTCATGAACCACAGCCCAGCCTTTTGGGACACGGTGGGGCAGGTGCTGCCCGACTATTCGCAGCGCCGAGCGCAACTCAAGGACGAGTTGCTGCCTCGCTGGGACTGAAGCGCAATACCCCATCGGCTTCGCGTCGACGCACCAACAGACCATCGTGCCACAGGGCATGCAGGTGGGCCACCGACTCGCCCAGTGCGAAGGTGGTCTGGTGCAAGTCCAACGCTCGCTTGAACAGGATCGGCATCACATCGGCGGCGCTACAGGGGGACTGCGAACACGCATGGATCACCTCATCCAGTCGTTCGCGGTGGTGCTCATGCAATTGCCGGATGCGCGTTTGCAATCCGGTGAAGGGCTTGCCGTGTGAGGGCAACACCAGGGTGCGTTCGGGCAACTCGACAAAGCGGTCGATGGATTGCAAAAACAGCGTCAACGGATTGGCATCGGGCTCGGAGTTGTACACACTGACGTTGGTGGAAATGCGCGGCAGCACCATGTCGCCACTGATCAGCACATCCAGCTCGGGGCAGTGCAAGGACATGTGCTCAGGGGCGTGTCCGTAACCAGCGATGGTGTGCCAGGTCCGACCGCCGATGCGCAGGCGATGCCCATCCAGCAGGCGGCAAAAATCGGGCGGCACATCGGGCACCAGGCCTTTGAAATACTGTTGACGTTGCCGCACCTCTTGCAGCGCGGCCTCGTCGCGCAAGCCGTTGCGGGCAAAAAAACCTGCAGCGCCTTCGCCGCCGAAATGATGTGTACCAAGCGAGGCGATGCGAGCGGTGTAGAAGTCGGTGGCACTGATCCACAAAGGCGCATCAAAGCGCTTGCACAGCCAATGCGCCAAGCCAATGTGGTCCGGGTGCATGTGCGTCACGATCACCCGCAAGATCGGCAGCGCCTGCAAGGCCTGGGTGAACAAGCCCTCCCATTGGTCTCGGGACTCGGGGCGGTCGATGCAGCAGTCCACCACCGTCCACCCGGGCGTTCCATCGATCTCGTCTTGCAGCAACCACAAGTTGATGTGGTTGAGCGCGAAGGGCAGCTCCATCCGAATCCAAAACACCCCTGGCGCCACCTGCTTGCACTCCGAGGGGCCTGGCAGGCTGTCGCCCCAGGGGTAGTGCAATTCCAGTTCTTGGGTGTTCATGGTTGGGAATTTTCCTTCATAATTGACGTTTACGTAAACGTAAACTTGTCATCATGGCGACCACCTACAGCATCAGCGACCTGGCGCAAGAATTTGACCTCACGACGCGGGCCATCCGCTTTTATGAGGACATGGGTTTGCTGCAGCCCGAGCGCACCGGTCCTGGCGGGCGTCAGCGCGTGTACAGCGCACGGGACCGCACCCGGCTGCGACTGACCCTGCGTGCCAAACGGCTGGGTTTGTCGCTCAACGAGGCCAAGGACATCATCGAGATGTACGACAGCCCCATGGACACGGTACCTCAGTTGCAGAAGTTCCTGCAGGTCATGGCCGATCATCGACGCCAGCTGGAGTCGCAATTGCGTGAAATCGAAGCCAATCTGGATGAGCTTGCCGAGCATGAAAAAGAAGCCCGGGCTTTATTGGCCAAGCACGGTCGCAAGACCACCAAGGTGAATGCATGAGCGAACACGCCGAACTTTTCGAACGCGTCCAGCAAAGCTTGCTGCGACAAGGCTTGATGCAGCACCTGGGGGCTCGTCTGTTGCGTGTGGTGCCTGGCGAAGTTGAAATCGCGCTACCGTATTCCGACCGGGTGACCCAACAGCAAGGCGGTTTCCATGGCGGGGCGATGGGTGCTTTGGCCGACATCGCAGGCGGATACGCGGCGCTCACCGTGGTCGACCCCAACCTCGAGGTGACCACGGTCGAATACAAAATCAATTTTCTGGCCGCATTTCAAAATGGCGAATTGCGTGCCACCGGACGGGTGTTGCGCTCGGGTCGGCGTCTGATTGTCACCACCGCCGAGGTTCGTCACCATGGGCCGGATGGCAAAGTGTCGGATTGCGCCGTCATGCAGCAAACCCTGGCCCCGGTGCCCAAGACCTACGACTGAAGCCGTCAGGACGCGCCCCCCGATGGATAACCCACTACCCCTGAGACGAGGAGACCCCCATGACCCACTTGCCCGGCCTTGACTTCGATCTGGGAGAGGACATTGACGCGCTGCGCGAAGCCGTGCGGGACTTTGCCCAAACCGAGATCGCCCCGCGTGCGGCCGAGATCGATCGCAACGACCAATTCCCGATGGACCTGTGGCGCAAGATGGGCGATCTGGGTGTGCTGGGCATCACCGTGCCCGAGACCTATGGCGGTGCCAACATGGGCTACCTGGCCCACATGATTTCCATGGAGGAGATTTCTCGAGTCAGCGCCAGCGTCGGCCTGAGCTACGGTGCTCACAGCAATCTGTGTGTCAACCAGATCAAGCGCAATGGCTCCGAGGCCCAGCGGCAAAAGTACCTGCCCAAGCTCATCAGCGGCGAGCATGTGGGTGCCTTGGCCATGAGCGAACCGGGGGCCGGCTCGGACGTCATCAGCATGAAGCTCAAGGCCGAGGACAAGGGCGGCTACTACCTGCTCAATGGCAACAAGATGTGGATCACCAACGGTCCCGACGCCGACACCCTGGTGGTCTACGCCAAGACCGAGCCCGAGCTGGGCGCACGTGGCGTCACCGCCTTTTTGATCGAGAAATCCATGAAGGGTTTTTCCGTGGCACAAAAGCTCGACAAGCTGGGCATGCGCGGCAGCCACACCGGCGAGCTGGTGTTCGAGAACGTCGAGGTGCCCGCCGAGAACATCCTGGGCGGGCTAAACAACGGGGCCAAGGTGCTCATGAGTGGGCTCGATTACGAGCGCGCTGTGTTGGCCGCCGGCCCGATCGGCATCATGCAATCGGTGATGGACAACGTGGTGCCTTACATCCACGACCGCAAGCAATTTGGCCAAAGCATTGGCGAGTTCCAGCTGATTCAAGGCAAGGTGGCGGACATGTACACCGTGCTGCAAGCCGGTCGAGCCTTTTGCTATACCGTCGGCAAAAACCTGGACAAGCTGGGCGCCGAGCATGTGCGCCAGGTGCGCAAGGACTGCGCCAGCGTCATTTTGTGGTGTGCCGAAAAAGCCACCTGGATGGCCGGTGAAGGCGTGCAAATTTTTGGCGGCAACGGCTATATCAACGAATACCCCCTGGGTCGTTTGTGGCGCGACGCCAAGCTGTATGAAATCGGTGCTGGCACCAGCGAAATTCGTCGGATGCTGATTGGCCGTGAGCTCTTTGCGGAGACTTGCTGATCACAACGCCAACACCACCGCGTAGAAGCACAGCGACAATCCACCCCATGACCCACGCACTGCAACACCTTTTTGACAACAACCGCACCTGGGCTGATCGCATGGAACGCGAGCAGCCCGGCTTTTTCAGCCGCCTGGCCAATCAACAGTCGCCCAAGTACCTGTGGATCGGCTGCTCGGACAGCCGGGTGCCGGCCAATCAGATCACTGGGTTGGATCCCGGTGAAGTGTTCGTGCATCGCAATGTCGCCAATGTGGTGGTTCACTCCGACCTCAATGCGCTGTCTGTTATCCAGTACGCAGTCGATTTCCTTCAGGTCGAGCACATACTGGTCGTTGGTCATTATGGTTGCGGAGGCGTGTTGGCCACCCTGCGCGGAGCCCGCGTGGGCCTGGCCGACAACTGGCTGCGCCATGTGCACGATGTCAAGATGCGGCATCGCAAACGGATCGATCATTTACCCGTCGCCGAGCAAGAGGATGTCTTGTGCGAGATGAATGTGATCGAGCAGGTGGGCAATGTGGCGTTGACCAATGTGATCCAGGACGCCTGGTCGCGGGGTCAAAAGGTGTCGGTGCATGGCTGGTGTTATGGCCTCAAAGATGGCTTGGCCAAGGACCTGGGGGTGAGCATGAGTCGTCCCGGCGAGGTCATGGCGGTGTTTCGCAACGCTTTGAAGCGCTACCCGCGCGGGGGCGCTTTTCCTGCCGCGTGACCTTCGGGTCTGACGCGGTGATGGTTTCATTTATCGCAAGGAGATTTCCATGTCTGATCCCATTGTCATCGTCAGCGCTGCCCGTACGCCCATGGGCAGCTTTCAAGGCGACTTCGCCAGTCTGGCCGCCCACGACCTGGGCGGTGTGGCCATTCGTGCCGCCGTCGAGCGGGCGGGGATTGCGCCTGAACTCGTGACCGAAGTCCTGTTCGGCAATTGCCTGATGGCCGGGCAAGGGCAGGCGCCGGCTCGTCAGGCCGCGCTCAAGGGCGGCTTGCCGCAAAGCGCGGGTGCGGTCACCTTGTCCAAGATGTGCGGCTCGGGCATGCGTGCCGCCATGTTCGCGCACGACATGTTGATGGCCGGCAGCCACGAGGTGTTGATCGCCGGCGGCATGGAGAGCATGACCAATGCGCCGTATCTGCTGCCCAAGGCTCGGTCTGGTTATCGCATCGGCCACGACCGCATCTTTGACCACATGATGCTCGATGGTCTGGAAGACGCCTACGAGCCGGGCCGCAGCATGGGGACGTTTGGCGAAGACTGCGCGGCCAAATACCAGTTCACCCGCGCCCAACAAGATGCTTTCGCCACCACCAGTGTGCAACGTGCGCAGGCAGCCACCAGTTCGGGGGCTTTCAAAACCGAAATCGCTCCGGTGACCGTCAAGGGACGCGGTGGCGAGGCCGTGATCAGCATCGACGAAGGTCCGGGCAAGGTGAAGCTGGACAAAATTCCCACGCTCAAACCGGCGTTCAAAAAAGACGGTACGGTGACGGCGGCCAGCAGTTCTTCCATCAACGACGGCGCAGCGGCCATGGTGCTGATGCGTCAGAGCACCGCAGCCCGATTGGGTTGCAAGCCGCTGGCACGCATCGTCAGCCACGCCACCCACGCGCAAGCGCCCGAGTGGTTCTCCACCGCGCCCATCGGCGCGACTGAAAAGGCGCTGGCCAAGGCCGGCTGGGGCGTGGGCGATGTCGACCTGTGGGAAATCAATGAAGCCTTTGCGGTGGTTCCCATGGCGCTCATGCACGACCTCAAGGTGTCGCATGACAGAGTCAATGTGCACGGTGGTGCATGCGCCCTGGGGCATCCCATCGGTGCCAGCGGCGCGCGCATCATGGTCACCCTCATTCATGCGCTCCAGACCCACGGCAAGCGCAAGGGCTTGGCCACGCTGTGCATCGGCGGTGGTGAGGCCACGGCCGTGGCGCTTGAGCTGATCTGACTTTTCACACGAGGTGTTTCATGCTGCTGAGCCCCGACCAGGAAATGATCCGCGACGCGGTGCGCGACTTCGCCCAACGCGAGTTGTGGCCGCGTGCCGCCGAGTGGGACAAGACCCATCACTTTCCCAAGGATGTTCACCAGGGCTTGGCGGATTTGGGGGCTTACGGCATTTGCGTACCTGAGGGCCTGGGCGGTGCCGGTCTCGACTACCTGACCCTTGCGCTGGTGCTGGAGGAAATTGCCGCGGGCGATGGCGGCACCAGCACGGCCATCAGCGTCACCAACTGTCCGGTCAACGCGATTTTGATGAAGTACGGCAACGCTGCGCAACAGGCGCAGTGGTTGCACCCGCTGGCACAGGGCCAAATGCTCGGTGCGTTTTGTCTGACCGAGCCGCATGTGGGCTCTGACGCTTCGGCGTTGCGCACGACGGCTGTCAAGCAAGGCGATGAATATGTGATCAATGGCGTCAAGCAGTTCATCACCAGCGGGAAAAACGGCCATGTGGCGATCGTGATCGCCGTGACCGACAAAGGGGCGGGTAAAAAAGGCATGAGCGCGTTCATCGTGCCCACCTCAGCGCCAGGATGGGTGGTGGCCCGCCTGGAAGACAAATTGGGTCAGCACAGCAGCGACACCGCGCAAATCAACTTCGACAACTGCCGTGTGCCAGCGGAGAACCTGATTGGCGAAGAGGGCGAAGGTTACAAAATTGCTTTGTCCGCGCTCGAGGGCGGTCGCATCGGCATTGCCGCCCAAAGCATTGGCATGGCCCGCAGCGCTCTGGACGTCGCTATCGCCTACGCCAAGGACCGCGAGAGCTTTGGCACCTCGATCATCCACCACCAGGCGGTCGGTTTTCGGCTTGCAGACTGCGCTACGCAGCTCGAAGCGGCACGTCAACTCACCTGGCATGCCGCCAGTTTGCGCGATGCGGGGCGACCTTGTTTGAAAGAGGCCGCGATGGCCAAGCTGTTTGCCAGCGAAGCGGCTGAAAAAATTTGCAGCACCGCCATCCAGACCCTGGGCGGCTATGGCTATGTCAACGATTTCCCCGTCGAGCGCATTTACCGCGATGTGCGCGTGTGCCAAATTTATGAGGGCACGAGCGATGTGCAAAAAATCATCATCCAGCGGGCGTTGGCTTGATCTGGTGAATCACACCCCAGCGGCACGACTGGCTGCGCGCACGACATGCTGACGTCGAGTCGGTGTCCCTGCGGTCGCCAACAGGGTAAGGCTCAGCCCCTGGCGTTCGATGACTGTTGCGGTCCCTACCTGAGCGGTGCGCGCTGGGCTCCAGATGCGCAGGTGCTCATGCGCTCTCGCTACACGGCCTTTGTTCGTGCGGATGCGGCGTATTTGTTGGCCACTTGGCATGTCTCGAACCGACCTGCAGCCCTTGAGCTCGACGCATCTGTCCGCTGGTTGGGCTTAGAGGTGCGTCTGAGCCGGGTCACAGGTGAAGACAGCGCTGAAGTGGAGTTTGTGGCCCGCTATCGTGTCGCTGGACGTGCCGTTCGGCAGCACGAGCTCAGTCGCTTTGTCCGTGAAGGGGAGCGCTGGTTTTACAAGGACGGCGATGCACGCTGAGTGAGGCTGCGAAGGTCGTGGATGCTTGCCCACGAACCCTTCAGAGACCGCGCACCTCTTCCACCGTTTTGCCCGTCCATTCGCGGAATGCACGCATGAAGCTTTTGTCGGTCGCAAACCCCACCTCGGCGGCCACTTGCTTGATGGGCTTGCGCGTTTTGAGCAGCAAGCTCATGGCGCGGTCTCGACGAACGCTGTCCTTGAGCTGTTGCAGGCTGGCCCCTTCCTCCTTGAGTTGACGGTGCAAGGTGCGCGTCGACAGGCCGAGGTGCGCAGCCACCTCATCCGCGTTGCGAGCCTGCTCCAGATGCTCGGCCAGGACTTGTCGCACCTTCTCGACCAACAAGCGGTCGCGGCGGTACGGGCGCACGGTCAGCAGCAGCGCCCGTTGCAGCATGCGTTGTAGGGCCGCTTCGTCGCGCCGCACAGGCAGGCTCAGGTAGCCCACGTCAAAGCTGATGCGACTCACCGGCGGTGTGGCCTCAGGCTGAAATTGGACGGGGCCTTCAAACAGCACCCGATAACAGTCCGCATGTTTGGGCGCTGCGAAATTCAGCCGCGTGTGGGCCAGGGAGATGCGCGAGTCCGTCAGCCAGCAGGCCACGCCCAGCGCATTGCGCAGGATCGACACGATGCAAAATTCTCGAAACTGCCCCAGGTCGTGCTGCTCGGGGCGCTCTTGCAACTCCAGGTGCGCAAGCCCGTCCCCACTGTTCAGGCGCAGCTCGACATCGTCGGTCAGCAAGTTGTGGTGACGGCACCAGCGCTTCATGGCCACCGCCAGGGTGGGCGCGGTGACGCTGGCGCGCGCCAGCATGCCGTAGCTGCCCCAGGGCAGGCGGCGACGAAACCAGCCCAGGGCCTCGTCATCGAGTTCGCGCATGGCCGCCTCGGACATCCACTCCATCTGCAAGGCCGTGACACGTGCTTGGTTCTGTTTCAGAAAGCTTGGCGCAATTTGTGCCTTGGCCAGGGCATGGGAAGGGTCCAGGCCGCGTTGCCGATACGCCTCCACCATCGCCTGGATGAAGGCGATGGGGGTCTCGGCTCGGTTGCTGATCTCGGGGTAGGCCATGGCAGAGATATTTTGGCAGGATTTGCAACCGTTCTGACCGTCCTGCGGTGCTGCCTCTGCGTATGCTGTGGGCCATTGCGATATTCACGGACCGATCACCATGACCGTCTTGTCCTCCCAACTCAATCCCCGCTCGGCCGATTTCCAGGCCAATGCGGCCGCCATGCAAGCGCTGGTGGATGACTTGTCCCAACAACTCGATCGCGTGGCTCTGGGCGGCGGTGAAGCGGCCCGGGCCAAGCACACGGCCCGTGGCAAATTGCTGCCGCGCGAGCGCGTGCAGCAGTTGCTCGACCCAGGCACGCCGTTTCTTGAAATCGCGCCGTTGGCCGCCTTGCACATGTACAACAACGACGCGCCCAGTTCGGGTGTGATCGTGGGCATCGGTCGTGTCAGTGGTGTCGATTGCATGATCGTGTGCAACGACGCCACGGTGAAGGGCGGCACCTATTACCCGATGACGGTGAAAAAGCATTTGCGGGCGCAGGAAATCGCGCAGCAAAACCGCTTGCCTTGTATTTATTTGGTCGACTCGGGTGGCGCCAACTTGCCCAACCAGGACGAGGTATTTCCCGATCGCGATCACTTCGGCCGCATCTTCTTCAACCAGGCCAACATGAGCGCGCAAGGCATCGCGCAAATCGCGGTGGTGATGGGCTCGTGCACCGCCGGCGGTGCTTATGTGCCGGCCATGAGCGATGAAACCATCATCGTCAAGAACCAGGGCACCATCTTTCTGGGCGGTCCTCCCCTGGTGAAGGCGGCCACCGGCGAAGTCGTGAGTGCTGAAGACCTCGGGGGCGGGGACGTGCACACGCGACTGTCGGGTGTGGCCGATTACTTGGCGCAAAACGATTTGCATGCGCTGGCGCTGGCACGCCAGGCGGTCAAGAACCTCAATGCCCGCAAGGTGCCCAACATCGCCACGCATGCGCCGTTGCCGCCGAAGTTCGATGCCAAAGAGCTGTACGGGGTGATCCCCACCGACACACGCAAGCCGTTTGATGTGCGCGAAATCATCGCCCGAGTGGTGGATGGCAGCGAGTTCGATGAATTCAAATCGCGCTTTGGCACCACGCTGGTGTGCGGCTTTGCACGCATCGAAGGCATGCCGGTGGGCATCATCGCCAACAACGGCATTCTGTTTTCCGAGAGCGCCTTGAAAGGCGCGCACTTCATCGAGCTGTGCTGCCAGCGCAAGACGCCACTCGTGTTCTTGCAGAACATCACCGGCTTCATGGTCGGGCGCAAATACGAGAACGAAGGCATTGCCCGCAACGGCGCCAAGATGGTCACTGCTGTGGCCACGGCGGCGGTGCCGAAATTCACCATCATCATCGGCGGCAGTTTCGGCGCCGGCAACTACGGCATGTGTGGTCGCGCCTACAGCCCAAGGTTTTTGTGGATGTGGCCGAACGCGCGCATCAGCGTCATGGGGGGTGAGCAGGCGGCCAGCGTGCTGGCCACCGTCAAGCGCGACGGCATCGAAGCCAAAGGCGGCACCTGGAGCGCGGAAGAAGAGCAGGCCTTCAAAGCACCGATCAAAGAGCAGTATGAACACCAGGGCCATCCCTACTATGCCACGGCGCGTCTGTGGGACGACGGCGTGATCGACCCGGCCGACACGCGCCGCGTGCTCGCGCACGGGCTCAGCGCCTCCCTCAACGCCCCGATTCCCGAGACCCGCTTCGGCCTCTTCCGCATGTAAGGAGCAACACCATGAGCGATATGCTGCTGCAAAGCACCCACCAGGGGGTGCACACCATCACCCTGAACCGCCCCGAGGTGCGCAACGCTTTCAACGATGTGCTGATCAACGAGATCCGCGCCGCTTTCGAGGCGGTGTCTCGCAACGACCAGATCCGCTGTGTCGTGCTGGCGGCCCAGGGCCCCGCGTTTTGCGCTGGCGGTGACCTCCATTGGATGCGCCGCATGGCCGACTACACCCGGGAACAAAACCTGGCCGACGCCGGTGGGCTCGCGGCCATGTTGCAAGCCATCGATCAATGCCCGCACCCCACCGTGGCGCGCATACAGGGCGATGTGTTTGCAGGCGGTCTGGGCTTGGTGTCGGCTTGCGACATCGCCGTCTGTACCGATACCGCCACCTTCTGTCTGAGTGAGGTCAAGATCGGTCTGATCCCGGCCACCATCAGTCCCTACGTGATCCGCGCCATCGGGCCCCGTGCATCGCACCGCTATTTTCTGACCGCCGAGCGCTTCTCGGCGGCCGAGGCGCACCGCATCGGGCTGGTGCATGAGTCGGTGCCCATCGATGCCTTGGACGCCACGGTGCAGTCCCTGGTGCAAGCCTTGTGCGGCAACAGCCCCATGGCCGTGCGCGATGCCAAACGCCTGGTGGACGGCGTCACTGGTCAGCCCATCGATGCCGATTTGATGGCCCGTACCGTGGCCGGCATTGCCGACAGCCGCGCCAGTGCCGATGGCAAGGAAGGTGTGCAAGCCTTCCTCGACAAACGCAAACCCTCGTGGCTGCAGTGAGGAGGCCCCCCATGTTTCATACCCTCTTGATTGCCAACCGAGGCGAGATCGCCTGCCGCGTTGCAGCCACGGCCAAACGCCTGGGCATCCGCACGGTGGCGGTGTATTCCGACGCCGATGCACAGGCCAAGCATGTCCACGCCTGCGATGAGGCGGTGCACATCGGCGGCAGCGCACCGCAAGACAGCTACCTGCGCTGGGAGCGCATTTTGGAGGCGGCACGCCGCACCGGCGCGCAGGCCATCCACCCGGGCTACGGTTTTTTGAGCGAGAAAGAAGCCTTTGCCCAGGCCTGCGCCGACGCCGGCTTGGTCTTCATCGGCCCGCCTGCATCTGCGATTGCGGCCATGGGTCTGAAGGCCGAGTCCAAGCGGCTGATGGCCCAGGCGGGTGTGCCGCTGGTGCCGGGCTACCATGGGCAGGACCAGGACCCGGCACTGTTGCAGCGCGAAGCCGACCGCATCGGTTACCCGGTGCTCATCAAGGCCAGTGCCGGCGGTGGTGGCAAGGGCATGCGCGCGGTCGAGCGGCCCGAGGACTTCGCGGCAGCGCTCGCCTCCTGCCAGCGTGAGGCTCGCAACAGTTTTGGCGATGACGCTGTGCTGATCGAGAAATATGTGCAGCGTCCACGGCACATCGAGATCCAGGTGTTTGCCGACAGCTTGGGCAACTGCGTCTATTTGTTCGAGCGCGATTGCTCGGTGCAACGACGCCATCAAAAAGTGCTGGAAGAGGCGCCTGCGCCAGGCATGACCCCTGAGATGCGCCAACGCATGGGCGAGGCAGCGGTGGCGGCGGCGCGGGCGGTCGGCTACGTGGGCGCTGGCACCGTCGAATTCATTGTCGAGCAGTCGGCGCGCGGCATGGACTTCTTTTTCATGGAAATGAACACCCGCTTGCAGGTAGAGCACCCGGTCACCGAAGCCATCACCGGCCTGGATCTGGTCGAATGGCAGTTGCGCGTGGCCAGTGGAGAACCCTTGCCCCAGGCGCAACATGAATTGAAGATGCAAGGGCATGCCATCGAGGCCCGCATTTGCGCCGAGAACCCCGATCAGCAGTTCCTGCCCGCCACCGGTACCTTGCAGGTCTATCGCAAACCCCTTGCCGCCTCCTTTACCCTGGGCGATGTGCGCATCGACGACGGCGTGCGCGAGGGCGACACCATCAGCCCGTTCTACGACTCGATGATCGCCAAGTTGATCGTGCACGGCGACACCCGCGAGCAAGCCTTGGCCCGGCTGGACCAGGCTCTGGCGCAAACCCAGATCGTCGGTCTTTCGACCAATGTGCAGTTCCTGCGCCATGTGGTGCGCAGCCACTCGTTCTCACAAGCCGAGCTCGACACCGCGTTGATCACGCGCGAGCAGGCCGTCCTGTTCGATCAGGATCCGGTGGGTCTGGACCGTGCCGTCGCGATCGTGGTGGCCGACACCTTGCAACAAGAGACAAGCTCCTCACTCGCCACATCGGGCTGGATCGACCCGTTGTCCCGTCGCGATGGCTGGTGGTCGCATGGCCTGACCGTGCGGTCCTTCACTTTCGATTACCAGGGCCAGACGCAGTCAGTGGCACTCACCTACGGTCGGGACGGACAATTCCGCCTGCAGATCGGTGCTGGCGAGGTGCAAGACTTGCAATGGCAATCACTGGCCGACGGCAGCTTGCGCGTCACCGGACCGGGCGGGCGTTGCAGTGCCCGGGTCTACCGCCAAGGCGAATGGGCACATGTGTTCACTCCCCAGGGGGCCACCCGGGTGCGGTGCATAGATCAGTTGGCACATGCCGGCGAGTCGGCGGTGGAGGGCGGGCGACTGACCGCCCCCATGCCAGGCAAGGTCGTGTCCTTTGCCGTGCAGGCCGGCGACCGGGTCAAGCCCGGACAGGTGCTGGCGGTGATGGAGGCCATGAAAATGGAGCACACCCTCACCGCCCCTGCCGAGGGCGAGGTGCTGGAGTTGCTCTATGCCCCTGGCGATCAGGTGGCTGAGGGGGTCGAGTTGCTGCGTTTGTCAGCTGTTGCCGCATGAGCCGCCTGAAAATTCTCAATTGCCAAGCCGACACCGAGGCCCAACCTTGGCTGGACGGACTGCGCGCGGCTTTTCCAGAGGCCGAGGTGTATGACTGGGTGCCAGGGGCCCCGTTGGCTGACTACGCCGTCGTCTGGGCGCCGCCGCAGCAAATGTTGAATGAGCAGACGCAACTCAAGGTGATCTTCAACACCGGCGCCGGCGTGGACAAACTCATGGCTCTGAACATTCGCCCCGACGTGGCGGTGGTGCGGTTGGAGGACGCCGGCATGGGCGTGCAAATGGTCGAGTACGTCCTCTACGCCGTCACCCGGCACTTTCGCGAACTCGCGGCCTACGAGCAGGCCCAGGCCGCATCACGCTGGGTGCACCGAGAGACGCTGCGGCGTTCGGACTTTCCGATCGGCGTGCTGGGGCTGGGGGTGTTGGGCCAGCAGGTGGCCCGGGGCCTGGCGGCTTTCGAGTATCCGGTCCATGGCTGGAGCCGACGACAGCGACAGGTCGAGGGCATTCGCTGCTTCCATGGCGATTCGGGCCTGCGCGAATTTCTGGCGGCCTCGCGCATCTTGGTGTGCCTGTTGCCGCTCACGCCCGACACCGAGGGCTTGCTGAACCGAGACACACTGTCGCAGTTGCAACCGGGCGCTTACCTGATCAATGTGGCGCGAGGCGGTCATCTGGTGGACCAGGACCTGCTGGACCTGTTGGACACTGGCCATCTGGCGGGCGCCATGCTGGATGTGTTTCATACCGAGCCCTTGCCACAGGATCACCCCTTTTGGCGCCATCCCCGCATCGCGGTGACCCCGCACACCTCGGCGCGCACCTTGCTCGACGAATCCATCGCCCAAATTGCTGGCAAACTCCGTGCTTTGACCCAGGGGGCCGATGTGGCTGCTCTGGGGGGCGTGGTCGATCGCCAACGAGGTTACTGACATGATTCCTACCCGTGTTTCGCTGCTCGAATCGGGCCCGCGCGATGGTCTGCAAAACGAGGCCCAGCCGGTGGCCGCTGCCACCAAAATCGAACTGGTGCATCGCTTGCAGGCCGCCGGGTTGCGCAACATCGAGGTGACCAGTTTCGTCTCGCCCAAGTGGGTGCCGCAAATGGCCGACAACGCCGAGGTCATGGCCGGCATCCAGCGGCAAGCTGGCGTGCGGTACTCGGTGCTGACGCCCAACCTCAAGGGCTATGAAGCGGCGGTGTTGTCGCGCCCCGATGAGATCGTGGTCTTCACCGCCGCCAGTGATGCGTTTTGTCAGCGCAACCTCAACTGCACCGTGGCCGAGAGCATTGAACGCATGGCGCCCGTGGTGGACGCTGCCCGCGCGGCGGGCATTCATGTGCGGGGCGTCATCTCCACCACGGTCGGGTGCCCCTACCAGGGCGAGGTCGCGCCCAGTGCCGTGGCCGACGTTTCGCGCCGCATGAAAGCCTTGGGTGTGCAGCACCTGGGTGTGGCCGACACCATCGGCGTGGGCACCCCCCGCAAGGTGCAGGCCGCGATGGAAGCCGCCTTGCAGCACTTCGACCTGGATGCCGTGTCCGGTCATTTCCATGACACCTATGGGCAGGCGCTCAGCAACACGCTGGCCTGTTTAGAGATGGGCATTTGGCAATACGACTCCTCGGTGGCGGGTCTGGGCGGGTGCCCCTATGCCAAAGGCGCGACCGGCAACGTCGCGACCGAGGACGTGGTCTTCATGCTGCACGGCATGGACATCGAGACGGGCATCGACCTGGACGCCCTGGTGGACGCGGGCGCCTTCATTGGCGCCGCCCTGGGGCGAGCCACTTCCTCACGCGTGGGCAAGGCCTTGCTGGCCAAGCGGGCGGCATGACCATGGCCCATCCCGTCCCCCTGTCACAGCATGCCTTGCTGCGCCGACGTCTGCATCAAGTCAAGACCTTGCCCGACAACGAAATGCTGCCGTCACCTTGTGTGTCGGTCTGTACCATGAGCCCCGATCAAGGCTGGTGCCTGGGCTGCTATCGCACCCTGGATGAAATCGCCCGTTGGCCCCGCTTGAATCCAAGTCAGCAACGCGAGGTCTGGCTGCGCGTCGAGCAGCGGCTCGCGGGCTGACCCCCATCGCCACGGTTGTCAGGCCACCCAGGAACCGCATGCACGCCATCACCTTTTATCTCGACTTCATCAGCCCCTATGCCTATCTGGCCTTCGAGGCCCTGCCGCGGGCCTTGCAAGGGCACTCGGTGCAGGTGAGCTACCAGCCGGTGCTGTTTGCCGGCCTGTTACAACACCATGGTCAACTGGGACCGGCCGAGGTGCCGGGCAAGCGTGAATGGACCTACCGTCAGGTGTTGTGGCTGGCACAGCGAGCGGGTATCCCGTGTCAAATGCCCGAACGCCATCCCTTCAATCCGCTGTCTCTGCTGCGGCTGGCGGTGGCCACCGATCCGCAGGGGCTGCCGAACCGGCATGTCTGTGAACGCATCTTTCATCAAGTGTGGCGCAGTGGGCTGGCCGCAGACGACCCGGTTCGTCTGCAGTCCTTGCAAGAACAGCTGGCGCCGGCACGCTCCCCGTCGGACGACAGCGTCAAGGCACAGTTGCGTGCCCACACCGAATCGGCCCTGGCTCGCGGTGTGTTTGGGGTCCCCACGATGGCGTGGAAAGATCGCTTGTTTTGGGGCTATGACGCGCTGGAGATGTTGCGCGACGCTCTGGATCAACACCCCTGGTTTGAGGGGCCAGACTGGGATCAACCCGCGCGGATGCTCTCGGGGATAACCCGCGCCAAGCGCTGAAAAGCCGTATTGCGAAATCAGCGCAAAGGGTTAACCCTTGTGTTGTAAGAAACTGTAAAGATACCCGTCAGACACCGGAAAGCCGGTGCCTCAAGAATGCGCTCACGCCCCCACGTCGGGGGTTCAATCTTGGAGATCCTTCAATGGCAACTGCAGACAAAGCGCGACCGATGTCACCTGAGGAAAAAAAGGTGATCTTCGCGTCATCGCTCGGCACTGTGTTCGAGTGGTATGACTTCTATCTGTACGGCTCATTGGCCGCCATCATTGCGAAGCAATTCTTCAGCGGATTGGATGCCGGTTCGGCTTTCATCTTTGCTTTGCTCGCCTTCGCCGCTGGCTTCATCGTGCGCCCCTTTGGCGCGCTGGTGTTTGGCCGCCTAGGGGACATGATTGGTCGCAAGTACACCTTCCTCGTCACCATTTTGCTCATGGGCCTGTCGACCTTCATCGTCGGCATCCTGCCCAACTACGCCAGCATCGGTGTGGCGGCTCCCGTGATCTTGATCACCCTGCGCATGCTGCAAGGCCTGGCGCTGGGCGGTGAATATGGCGGTGCGGCCACCTATGTGGCCGAGCATGCCCCACATGGCAAGCGCGGCGCTTATACCGCCTGGATTCAGACCACCGCGACGCTGGGTCTGTTCTTGTCGCTGATGGTGATTCTGGGCACCCGGACCATTGTCGGCGAGGCGGCTTTTGCCGATTGGGGCTGGCGCGTGCCGTTCATTTTGTCGATCGTGTTGCTCGGGGTTTCCGTGTACATCCGACTGTCGATGAACGAATCGCCCGCCTTCCAGAAAATGAAGTCCGAGGGCAAGACCTCCAAGGCTCCGCTGTCCGAGTCCTTCGGTCAGTGGAAAAACCTGAAGATCGTGATTCTGGCGCTGATCGGCCTGACCGCTGGCCAAGCCGTGGTTTGGTACTCGGGCCAGTTCTACGCGCTGTTCTTCCTGACCCAGTCGCTGAAAGTGGACGGCGCCACCGCCAACCTGTTCGTGGCGGCATCGCTGGTGATCGGTACGCCTTTCTTCATCGTCTTCGGTTCGCTGTCGGACAAGATTGGCCGCAAGCCCATCATCATGCTCGGCTGTCTGTTGGCTGTGCTGACCTACTTCCCGGTGTTCGAGGCCCTCACCAAAGCCGCCAACCCCGACTTGCACGCCGCTCAGCAAAAGAGCAAGGTGGTGGTGCAGGCGGACCCGGCGGAGTGTTCCTTCCAGTTCAACCCGACGGGTACGGTCAAATTCACCTCGTCCTGCGACATCGCCAAGCAAAAGCTGGCGGCTAATTCGGTCAGCTACACCAACGAGGCCACCCCGGGCAAATCCGCGGTGATCAAAGTGGGTGAAACAGCCATCAACGTGGTGCCGACCGCCGATGAAATTGCTGCGGCCAAAGGCGCTGCCGAGAAGAAGCTGGAAGAGTTGAAAGCCGCCAGCCCGGTCGATGAGGCCGCTGTCAAGGCCACCGAAGAGCGCATCAAGGTCCTCTCCGACGACAAGCGCAACAAGGACGCGATGCTGACCTCTGCCCTGGCCGCCCAGCTCAAGGAGCACGGTTACCCCGCCAAGGCCGATCCGGCCAAGGTGGACAAGGTGACAGTCATCGTGATCCTGACCTACCTGGTGATTCTGGTCACCATGGTGTACGGCCCGATCGCCGCCATGCTGGTCGAGATGTTCCCGACCCGCATCCGTTACACCTCCATGTCCTTGCCCTATCACATCGGCAACGGCTGGTTCGGCGGCTTGCTGCCCACCACGGCCTTCGCCATCGTGGCGCAGACCGGCAACATGTACAACGGTCTCTGGTATCCGATCATCATCGCCGGTATCACCTTCGTGATCGGCACGCTGTTCGTCAAGGAAACCAAGGACGTGGACATTTACGCCAACGATTGATGGCTGTAAGCATTCCGGGGGGACCCGGATGCTAGAGTGAGGCCCTCCTCTGCGGAGGGCCTTTTTTTTCATCTGGAGAATGAGACATGTGGAAGATTGCTTTGGGTTTTATCGTGTTTGCGGCGCTGGCTTTGTTCGTCATCATGAAGGGCGGTGATTCGCTGGACATGGGCGGTGAAAAGCATGGTGCCGAGGCCGTTCACGCCCCCGAGCCCGCCGCCTCGGCAGCACCGGCTGCAGCCCCAGCGGCCGATGCCTCTGCCGCCCCTGCTGCAGCACCCGCCAAGTAAGCCGGTCAGGGCGTCTGACGCCCACCCGAATACCCTGGTCGTGTCATGTGTCACACGGGACTGCCTAGAATGGTTGCCCCACCTACGACACAGCATCGGTAGCTACCATGACCCAGGGTCTTATTCGCCTGCGCGGCGTTCGTCAGCACAACCTCAAGAACCTGGATCTCGACATCCGCACGGGCGAGTTGACCGTGGTCACCGGCCCCAGCGGCTCGGGCAAATCCAGCCTGGTGTTTGACACCCTGTACGCCGAGGGGCAACGCCGCTACGTCGAAACCTTCAGCGCCTACGCGCGCCAGTTCCTGGATCGCATGGATCGGCCGGCGGTCGATCGGGTTGAAGGGGTGCCCCCGGCCATTGCCATCGACCAGACCAACCCGGTGCGCAGTTCGCGCTCGACGGTCGGGACGATGACCGAGCTCAACGACCACCTCAAGCTGTTGTTTGCCCGCGCCGCTCAGCTGTTTGACCGCCAAACCGCCCAGCCGGTGCGCCACGACACCGCCGACACCATCTACACCGAGTTGCAGGCCCGCACCGCTGGCATCGACCCCCGCTTGGTGGTCACCTTTCCGGTGGAATTGCCGGCCAACACCTCGGCCGAGGACATTGAGCAGTGGCTCAGCGCCAGCGGCTTCACCCGTGTGCAGGCCCAGCGGGAAGTGGCCACGCCGACCGGGCCGCGTCAGGTGCTGGATGTGGTGGCAGACCGCTTTCGCCTGGGCAGCGTCGAGCGCGTGCGCGTGATGGAGGCGCTGGAAACCGCACTCAAGCGCGGCAGCGGCCGGGTCACGGTCTATGTGCTGGGGGAAGAGGGCGCGGCCGACACCGTCTGGAAATTTTCCACCGGGCTGCATTGCCCCGACAGCGACCTGCGCTACACCCAGCCCACCCCGTCGATGTTCTCTTTCAACTCGCCGGTGGGGGCTTGCGACACCTGTCGAGGTTTCGGCCGTGTGATCGGCGTGGATTACGGCCTGGTGATTCCCAACGACAAGCTCACCCTGCGCGCCGGCGCGATCAAGACCATCCAGACGCCTGCCTGGTCCGAATGTCAGGACGACTTGATGCGCCATGCCGAGAAGGCCGGCATTCCGCGCGACACCGCCTGGAACAAGCTCACGCCGGAGCAACAGGACTGGGTCATCAACGGCTCGCCTCACTGGAACGGCAAATGGAACCAGCAGTGGTATGGCATCAAACGCTTTTTCGAATACCTCGAAAGCAAGTCCTACAAGATGCACATCCGGGTCCTGCTGTCCAAGTACCGCAGCTACACCCCCTGCCATGTGTGCGGTGGTGCGCGGCTCAAGACCGAAAGCCTGCTGTGGCGAATCGGCACCCGCGAGCAGGCCAACGCCGCCCTGGCGCCTGCCTTGCGCTTCATGCCGCAAGGGGTCGAGTGGTCGCGCGAGCAGCTGGAAGTCTTGCCGGGCCTGAGCCTGCACGACCTGATGATCATGCCCATCGATCGTCTGCGCGCCTTCTTCGATTCGATGCCCTTGCCCGCCAGCGCGGGTGCGCCTGCCGAGCAGGTGGCCTTGCAACTGTTGCTCGATGAAATCTGCACGCGCTTGCGTTATCTGTGTGATGTGGGCATTGGCTACCTGTCGCTCGACCGGCAAAGCCGCACCCTGAGTGGCGGCGAGGTGCAACGCATCAACCTCACCACGGCGTTGGGCACCTCGCTGGTCAATACCTTGTTCGTGCTCGATGAGCCCAGCATCGGCCTGCACCCGCGCGACATGTCACGCATCACCGAGGCCATGCAGCGCCTGCGCGACGCCGGCAACACGCTGGTGGTGGTGGAGCACGACCCCGCCGTGATGCTCGCCGCCGACCGGGTCATCGACATGGGGCCGGGGCCGGGGGAGCGCGGCGGGCAAATCGTCTTTGACGGCACGGTCGATGCCCTCAAGCAAGCTGACACGCTGACCGGGGCTTATCTCGGGGCGCGCAAACACGTGGGTATGGGCTTCAAGCGTGCGGTCACCGATGCCACGCCGCGCCTGGTCCTGGAAGGCGCACGCGAGCACAACCTGAAAAACCTGGCGATCGAGTTCCCGCTGCAACGCCTGGTGTGCGTCACCGGTGTGAGTGGCTCGGGCAAGTCGAGTCTGATTCAAGATATCCTGGCACCGGCCCTGATGCGGCATTTCGGTCGCGCCACCGAAACCCCGGGGGCGCACGACCGTTTGCTGGGTGCCGATCACCTGAGTGACGTGGTCTTTGTCGATCAGTCGCCCATTGGCAAGACCGCGCGTTCCAACCCGGTCAGCTATGTGGGTGCCTGGGACGCCATTCGCGAACGCTTTGCCACCACACCGATGGCGCGCCAGCGCGGTTACACCGCCTCCAAATTCAGTTTCAACAGCGGCGACGGGCGTTGTCCCACCTGCGGTGGCTCGGGCTTTGAGCATGTCGAAATGCAGTTTCTGAGCGATGTTTACCTGCGCTGCCAGGACTGCAACGGGCAGCGCTATCGACCCGAAATCCTGGAGGTCAAACTGGAAAAATCGTCTGCCGCAGGCGCTCGTTTTTTCAGCGTGGCCGATATCCTGGAGCTCACCGTCAGCGAGGCGGCCCACGTGTTTGCCGACGACCGCGATGTCTTGCGGGCGTTGCAACCCATCGTGGATGTGGGCCTTGAATATGTGAAGCTTGGGCAACCGGTGCCCACCCTCAGCGGTGGTGAAGCCCAGCGCCTGAAGCTCGCCGGTTTTCTGGCCGAAGCCGCCAAGACCGCGGCCTCCAGCCGTCAGACCCTGGCACGCAAGGGCACGCTGTTCCTGTTTGACGAGCCCACCACCGGTCTGCACTTCGATGACATCGCCAAGCTGATGCGCGCCATGCGGCGCCTGCTGGAGGCTGGGCACTCCTTGATCGTCATCGAACACAACCTGGACGTGATGCGCGCCAGCGACTGGCTGATCGACCTCGGACCCGAAGGCGGCGAGGCGGGCGGCCTGTTGGTCACCGAGGGGCCACCAGAAGAGGTGCGGCACCACCCGACTTCTCACACCGGGCGTGCCTTGCGCGAGTACGCTCATTCGATGGGCGAAACATTCACGGTGCAAGAGTTCGATCCGGTCACCCTGGAGCGCTTGCCGCTGGCCGCTTCCGTGGCGGTGCCCCCCACCACGCCCAAGCGAGTCCCGCTGGCCCACGAACCGGCGCACAACGCCATTCGCATTCTCAACGCCAAAGAACACAACCTCAAAAACCTGAGCGTGGATGTGCCCCGCGGCAAGTTCAACGTCATCACCGGCGTCAGCGGTTCGGGCAAATCCACCCTGGCCTTTGACATCTTGTTCAACGAGGGCCAACGCCGCTACCTGGAAAGCCTGAACGCTTATGCCCGCAGCATCGTGCAGCCGGCGGGGCGGCCCGAGGTGGATGCGGTGTATGGCATCCCACCCACGGTCGCTATCGAGCAGCGCTTGTCACGTGGTGGGCGCAAATCCACTGTCGGTACCACCACCGAGGTCTGGCACTTTTTACGGCTGCTCTATGTCAAGCTGGGCACGCAGCACTGCATCCACGATGGCGCCGCCGTGGCCCCCCAATCGCCCGACAGCATTGCCGCGCAATTGATGCGTCAGTTCAAGGGCCAACACATTGGCCTGTTGAGCCCGCTGGTGCTCAACCGCAAGGGCGTCTACACCGAGTTGGCCGACTGGGCACGACCGCGGGGCTACACCCATTTGCGGGTGGACGGGCAGTTTCTCCCCACCCAGGGTTTTCCGCGCATCGACCGCTTCAAGGAACACACCATCGAGTTGCCGGTGGCCAGCCTGGACATCACGCCCGACAACGAAAGCCTGTTGCGCCAATCGCTGGCGCAAGCCCTCGAGCATGGCAAGGGCGTGGTCCATGTGTTGAGCCAACTCAGTGGCCTCAAGGCGGCCATGATGGCGGGTTCTTCGACCGTCGGCATCGGCCACCTGGATGTCTATTCCACCAAGCGTGCCTGTCCGGTGTGCGCCACCTCCTATGCCGAACTCGACCCGCGTCTCTTCTCCTACAACAGCAAGCACGGCTGGTGTCCGGACTGTGTGGGCACCGGCCTGCGTTTGTCGCGTGAACAACGCAAGTTGCTGGACGATTCGGTGCGGGACGACAACCAGAAAGGGCGTGAGCAAACCTTTGCCGAGCCCGAGGTCGAGGACCTGGTCGACACTGCCTGCCCCACTTGCCAGGGGACGCGCCTCAATGACACCGCGCGCGCGGTGCGCTTTGCTGGCACCGGGATTGCCGACATCGCCCGTCAGAGCGTGCAAGACATCCGGCGCTGGCTTGACACTCTCCAGCTGAGCGGACGCGAGGCCGACATCGCCCGCGATCTGTTGCCAGAAATCGGCAGCCGACTTGAATTTCTCGACCAGGTCGGGTTGGGGTATCTGACGTTGGACCGTGGCGCGCCCACCCTCAGTGGTGGCGAAGCGCAGCGCATCCGTTTGGCGGCCCAACTGGGCAGCCATTTGCAGGGCGTGTGCTATGTGCTGGACGAACCCACCATCGGTTTGCATGCGCGCGATAACCAGATCCTGCTCGGTGCCCTGCAGCAACTGAGCGACAAGGGCAATACCCTGGTGGTGGTTGAGCACGACGAAGACACCATCCGGCACGCCGACCACATCATCGATATCGGCCCGAGTGCGGGCAAGCGCGGTGGGCGGCTCATTGCCCAGGGCAGCGTTGCCGACGTGACCGCGCAAGCCGAATCGCAAACGGGGCGCTATTTGCTGCATGCCATGCGCCATCCCCAACAGCCGCGGCGTGCGGTGGAGGGGCATGCCGAGCAACGCATGCTGACGCTGCAAGGCGCGTCCCTGCACAACCTGCAATCGGTCACGGTGGATGTGCCTTTGCATCGGTTGGTGGCCATCACCGGGGTGAGTGGTTCGGGCAAATCCACGCTGGCGCGAGACGTGTTGCTGGCCAATGTGCAGGCGGCCGTGTCGGCCAAACGCGCTCCGACCTGGGTCGGGTGTGAGGGTCTGCAGGGCTGGCAGCAAGTCGATCGCGTGCTGGAAGTGGACCAGACCCCGATTGGCAAAACCCCACGCAGTTGCCCCGCCACCTACATCGGGTTCTGGGACACCATCCGCAAACTCTTTGCCGAAACCCTGGAGGCCAAGGCGCGCGGCTATGGACCGGGTCGATTCAGCTTCAACACCGGCGAGGGCCGCTGCCCCTCTTGCGAGGGGCAGGGCATGCGGACCATCGAGATGAGTTTCCTCCCCGATGTGAAAGTGTTGTGTGAAACCTGTCACGGCGCCCGCTTCAACCCCGAAACGCTGGCGGTCAGCTGGCGCGGCAAAAGCATTGGGGATGTGCTGCAGATGGAGGTGGATGAGGCCGTCGATTTCTTTGCCTCCATGCCCACCATCAGCCACCCCTTGCAGTTGCTCAAGGACGTGGGCCTGGGCTACCTCACCCTGGGTCAACCCTCGCCAACCTTGAGCGGCGGCGAAGCCCAACGCATCAAACTGGTGACCGAGCTCAGCAAGGTGCGCGACGACATCACACGGCGTGGTCAAAAGGCACCCCATACCTTGTACGTGTTGGACGAGCCCACGGTAGGTCTGCACATGGCCGATGTGGACAAGCTGATCAAGGTCTTGCATCGCTTGGTCGATGGCGGCCACAGCGTGGTCGTGATCGAGCACGATCTGGATGTCGTGGCCGAAGCCGACTGGATCATCGACCTCGGGCCCGAAGGCGGGCATGGGGGCGGGCGTGTCGTGGCGGCTGCTGCGCCCGAGCAGGTGGTGGCGCTGGGCACCCACACCGGTCGGGCCTTGAAGCCGGTGCTGGCGCGCTGAAACTCAGGCGGTCAACAACGTCTGCACGAATTCGGCAAAGCCTTCACCGCGCTCGGCCTGCGTGAGGTATCGCGGTGCCACCGTCATGGTGGGTAAAAAGCGGGCGATGTTGGCCACGCCGACCGAGTGCTGCAAATACTCGAACATCAGCGCGTCGTTGCTGGAGTCGCCAATGAAGGCCCAGTGATCGCGCTCGAGCCCCAGCTCGCGGCCCCACAATTCGCGCACGATCCACTCGGCCCCCACGCGCTTGTGGTGGTCGCCCAGCCAGCCATTGATGTGGATGCTGCTGACGGTGGCGTGCAAGCCCGCTGCGCGCATGTGCTGTACCACGGCGTCGATGCGGGCGGCGTCGAGATGGGTGAATTCGCTGTGGTCGATGGCGATGTCGGTCTCGCGTCCAGCGCTGTCCTGTGCCCGACGGGCGCCCGGGATCTGGTCTTCAATCGATTGCAGCACCTCCTGCAGCCGACGGTATTGCTGTTGACGCGTGGTCTCATCGGCTCGGTAGCGTTTCTCGATGCCGCCCCCCGCCTGCGGGATCAGCGCCACCGCACCGTTTTCAGCCACGATGGCGTGCAGCGGCCAACTGGCGGCAAAGGGCTCACTCCAGCCCACTGGGCGTCCGGTGATGGCCACGACTTGCAGACCGGCCGCGCGCAATTGCGCCAGGGCTTGCAAGGCGCTGGGGGTGATAGCCCCTTCGGTGGTCAAGGTGTCGTCGATGTCGGTGAACACGCCGCGAATCTGGCGACGCTGCGCCACCGGCCAGGCGCTCAGGGGCAGAGGGGGGGGGCTCATGGGGTGCTGCCCGTGTCCGATGCGGCGGCCTCAGCCCGCCGACTGCAAGGCCAGCCCTGCGTGTTCGCGCAAGGGATGGAAGTGGATGTGCGGAAACCGCTCCTGCGCCAGCCGCACATCGTAGGGCGAGGTGCACAGATAGGCCAGGGTGTTGGCGGCGTCCAGCGCCATGCGTTGCGGATAGGCGTGGGTGAACTCGCGCAGCTGCGCCGGGGTATCGGCCGTGATCCAGCGGGCACCGGTGTATTGGCAGCTTTCCAGTCGAACGTCACAGTCGTACTCGGCCTTCAGCCGGTGCTGCACCACTTCAAATTGCAACTGTCCAACGGCGCCGAGCAACATGGCACCGCCGATCTCGGGTTTGAAAACCTGGATCGCACCTTCCTCACCCAGCTGGGCTAGCCCCGTTTGCAGTTGCTTGGTGCGCAAGGGGTTCTTGAGGATCACGGTCATGAACAGCTCGGGCGCGAAGAAGGGCAGGCCGGTGTATTGCAGCGAGGCGCCGTCGGTGATGGTGTCTCCCAGCTGCACGCCGCCGTGGGTGGTGAAGCCAATGATGTCGCCGGCATAGGCCTCTTCCACCGCCTCCCGGCGCTGGCTCAAAAACGTCACCACCGAGGTTGGGCGCAACTCTTTGCTGGTGCGCTGCACCTTGAGCTTCATGCCTGGGCTGTAGCGCCCCGAGGCCACGCGCACAAAGGCGATGCGGTCCCGGTGGGCCGGGTCCATGTTGGCCTGCACCTTGAACACCACCCCAGAAAAAACGTCACTCTCGGGCGCGACCTCCTGGTGCACCGGCTGCTTGTTGACCACCAGCGAGCTGTGGCGCGGTCGCGGCGAAGGCGCCAGGTCGACCAGGGCATCCAGCACCTCCATCACCCCGAAATTGTTCACCCCCGAGCCGAAGAACACTGGCGTTTGCTTGCCGGCCAGAAACGCCTCGCGGTCAAAGACCGGCGAGGCCCCGGTGGCCAGCTCCATGCTGTCCATGGCCTGCTCCCAATCGTGGCCGAAGCGGGCGTGCAGCGTGGCTTGCTCGCTCAAGGGGACAGTTTCGAAATCCTGCGGGCGCCGCTCGGTGCCCGACTCGAACACGGTCATGGCCTGGGTGCGCAGGTTCACGATGCCGCCAAAAGACTTGCCCTGCCCGACCGGCCAGGTCATGGGCACGCACGGCATGCCCAGTTCGCGCTCGACCTCGTCCAGAATGTCCAGGGGGTCGCGCACCTCGCGGTCCATTTTGTTGACGAAGGTGATGATGGGGGTGTCGCGCTGCCGGCAGACCTCGATCAGGCGGCGGGTCTGCGACTCCACACCGTTGGCTGCGTCGATCACCATCAAGGCCGAGTCCACCGCGGTCAGGACCCGGTAGGTGTCTTCCGAGAAGTCTTTGTGGCCCGGAGTATCGAGCAGGTTGATGACGTGGTCGCGGTACAGCATCTGCATCACCGACGAGGCCACCGAAATGCCGCGTTGCTTTTCAATTTCCATCCAGTCGCTGGTGGCATGCCGGCTGGCCTTGCGGGCCTTCACCGAGCCGGCGATCTGGATGGCGCCCGAGAACAACAGCAGTTTTTCGGTCAGCGTGGTTTTACCCGCATCGGGGTGGGAGATGATGGCAAACGTTCGTCTACGCCGGGTCTCTTCAAGGAAATGCTGGTTCGACATGGGGTCATTCGATCATTGAGGTGCCCGCATGGGCACGCAAGCTTCCGGGGTGCGGCGCAAGGGCAAAGCCTTGGCGGCGAAACCCTGGATTATCGACTGAGACCCGATTCAGTCGATTCCGCTGATTCCTTGGATTTCGTCCACGCCGGCAGCCGCCGCAGCACCGCGCGCACCAGCCGATGCGGCTCCAGAGGCTTGGCCAGCACTTCGTCCAGCCCGGCACGTGCGCAGCGCAACAAGGCCTCGGGTGTGCGCAGACTGGTCATGGCCACGGCGGGCACTGCCCCGCGAGGCCCTGGGACCTGCTCACGCAGGTGACGAATGACATCGGTGCCGTGGCCGTCGGGCAACACCAAGTCGACCAGCACCAGCTGGTAGTCCCGCGCGGCCAAAAAGGCCAGAGCCTGGGCCACGCTGGAGGCCTCCTCGATCAGGATGCCCGGCATCGCCTGTTGCAGGATGACGCGTGCACACAAGCGGTGGATGGGCTGGTCATCCACCACCAATACCCGACAGCTGGGCGCTTCAGACACATGGTTGGCAAGCATGCGTCATGAGACCATGAGTCATGCGTGGGGACAATCACCTGAATTGGGTATCAGGTCTTAGCAATTCTGGTTAAAATACGGGCACCCGAGGAGCGCTGCAGCCTGCCCAGATCCTTCTGAACCGCAGGTGAGGCTCGGATATTGATCCAACCGCGCTCACCCACTGACGACGTGAGGTGAGCCCCTCGAGCACCCCTCTGTGCCAGCCTCGCATCGCAGTGGTTCACCTTCAAAAAGTCGAACCATGAACGCTGTACTTCAATCCATCCAAACCCCCGACCACCTCGTGGCCGATATGTCCCTCGCCGCCTGGGGCCGCAAGGAAATCCGCATCGCTGAAACCGAGATGCCCGGTCTCATGGCCATCCGCGAAGAGTTCGCGGCCAAGCAACCCCTCAAGGGTGCGCGCATCACCGGTTCGCTGCACATGACCATCCAGACCGCCGTGTTGATCGAAACGCTGCAGGCCTTGGGCGCTCAAGTGCGTTGGGCATCGTGCAACATCTTCTCGACCCAGGACCATGCCGCTGCCGCCATTGCCGCGGCCGGCACCCCGGTGTTTGCCACCAAGGGCGAAACCTTGGCCGAGTATTGGGACTACACCCACCGCATTTTTGAATTCGGTCCCGCTGGCTCCGCCGCTGAAGGCCCCAACATGATTCTGGACGATGGCGGTGACGCCACGCTGCTCATGCACCTGGGCAAGCGTGCTGAAAAAGACGCCTCTTTGTTGAACAACCCGGGCAGCGAAGAAGAGACCTGCCTTTTCGCCGCCATCAAGGCCAAGCTGGCGCAAGACCCGACCTGGTACAGCCGCAAGAGCGCTCAAATCATTGGCGTGACCGAAGAGACCACCACCGGCGTGCATCGCCTGAAGGAAATGTCGGCCAAGGGCACCCTGATGTTCCGCGCCATCAACGTGAACGACTCGGTCACCAAGAGCAAATTCGACAACCTCTATGGCTGCCGCGAGTCCCTGGTGGACGGCATCAAGCGCGCCACCGACGTGATGATCGCTGGCAAGGTTGCCGTGGTGGCTGGCTATGGCGACGTGGGCAAGGGCAGCGCGCAAGCCCTGCGTGCCCTCAGCGCCCAGGTGTGGGTCACCGAGATCGATCCCATCAACGCCCTGCAGGCCGCGATGGAAGGCTACAAAGTGGTGACCATGGACTACGCCGCCGACAAGGCCGACATTTTTGTCACCTCCACCGGCAACAAGCACGTCATCACGCACGACCACATGGTGCGCATGAAAGACCAGGCCATCGTCTGCAACATCGGTCACTTCGACAACGAGATCGACATCGCCTCGGTTGAAAAATACACCTGGGAAGAGATCAAGCCGCAGGTCGATCACATCATCTTCCCCGATGGCAAGCGCATCATCATGCTGGCCAAGGGACGTTTGGTGAACCTGGGTTGCGCCACCGGCCACCCCAGCTTCGTGATGAGCTCTTCGTTTGCCAACCAAACCATTGCGCAAATCGAGTTGTTCACCCATTCGGAAGGCTACGATGTGGGCAAGGTCTATGTGCTGCCCAAGCACCTGGACGAAAAAGTGGCTCGCCTGCACCTCAAGAAGGTGGGCGCCATGCTGACCGAGTTGAGCGACGAGCAAGCCGCCTACATCGGTGTGCCCAAGCAAGGGCCCTACAAGCCCGACACCTATCGCTATTAATGCGTTCGGCGCACGCGCTCTGAACACCGCAGGCGGCTGAGATGCGGGCCGATCAACTCCTGGTCGAGCGGGGCCTGGCGGCCTCGCGCTCGCAAGCCCAGCGGTTGATCGCCGCGGGCGTGCAGTGGCGGCTGGGGCCCGGTGTGGCTTGGCAGCGCGTCGCGAAAAATGGCGAGGAACTTGCGCTGGTTTGCGAATTGCATTTGCTCGACGTTGCTGAGTCGCGTTACGTGTCGCGTGGCGGTCTGAAGCTGGAGGGTGCCTTGCGTTCCAGCGGGTGGTCGGTTTCGGGCATGCGTTGTCTCGATGTGGGGCAAAGCACCGGAGGCTTCACCGACTGTTTGCTGCAGCACGGTGCGCGTCAGGTCGTCGGCCTGGATGTGGGCCACGGGCAGTTGCATGAACGCCTGCGTGCCGATCCACGCGTCGTTTGTGTCGAGCACTGCAACGCCCGCAGCCTGGTGCCTGCGGACACCCGCATCCCCGCAGCGGCCGACGGTTTCGATGTCATCGTGGGCGATGTGTCGTTCATTTCGCTCACGCTGGTGCTGCCTTTGTTGCGCCCCTTCTTGGCTGCGCAAGGCGTCCTGCTGATGCTGGTCAAGCCGCAATTCGAACTGCAGCCCGCCGACATTGGCAAGGGCGGCTTGGTGCGAGATTCTGCGGCCTACGCCCGTGTCGAGAGCCGGCTGCGCGACGCGTGTGAAGGCCTGGGCTTGCATGTGGACGGGTACTGGGAAAGCGTCATCACCGGGGGTGATGGCAATCGAGAATTTTGGTTGGGTGCGCGAGCTGCGGCCCGGGAGAACAGGACATGAGTGGACAGTCAGCCAGCGGGCAGCCGCACCTCAGCATTGAATTTTTTCCGCCCAAGACCGACGAGGGGGTGAGCAAGCTGCGTGCGGTGCGACAGGCGCTGTATGCGCTGCGTCCCGAGTTTTGCTCGGTCACTTTTGGCGCTGGGGGCTCCACCCAGTCGGGCACCTTCTCAACCGTCAAGGACATCCTTGCCGAAGGCATGCCTGCCGCGTCGCATCTGTCCTGCGTGGGGGCCAACCGGGCCAGCATGCGCGAACAGTTGCAACAACTCAAGGCCATGGGTGTTCAACGCATCGTGGCGCTGCGTGGGGATCTGCCCAGCGGCTATGGCGCGGGCGGCGAGTTTCAGTATGCCAGCGACCTGGTGGCCTTCATCCGCGCGGAAACCGGACGCGATTTTCATATTGAAGTGGCTGCTTACCCAGAGGTGCATCCCCAGGCGCGTTCACCCGAAGCCGATTTGCGTGCCTTCGCCACCAAGGTGCAAGCCGGTGCCGATTCGGCCATTACCCAATATTTTTACAACACCGATGCCTATTTCCGGTTTGTCGACGAAGCGCATCGCCTCGGTGCTGATGTGCCCATCGTGCCCGGCATCATGCCCATCACCAATTCGTCGCAGTTGCTGCGTTTCTCGGATGCCTGTGGCGCAGAGATCCCGCGCTGGATCCGCTTGCGTTTGCAGTCCTTTGGCGACGACACGGCTTCGATCAAGGCCTTTGGCCTGGAGGTGGTCACCGACCTGTGCGATCAATTGCGCACCGCTGGCGCGCCCGGCCTGCACTTCTACAGCATGAACCAAAGCGCCGCCACCTTGGCCATCTGCCAGAACCTGGGGCTGCTCTGAGCCCTGTGCAAAGGGTTGCGTTTACCGGTCGTCGAAGCTGACGACCACGTGCGGGGTTTTGGGATGCGCCTGACAGCTCAAAACAAAACCTTGCTGCACCTCGCTGTTGTCCAGACCGAAGTTTTTCTCCATCTCGACCTCGCCTTGCAGCACTTTGGTGCGGCAGGTGACGCAAACGCCGCCCTTGCATGAATAGGGCAGATCAAGCCCGTTGTTGAGGGCCACATCCAGCACGAACTCGCCATGGTGCATGGTCATTTCGTGTTGCTTGCCGTCCAGCACCACCGTCAGTCGCACCGGGGCCGTCTGGGCCGATTCTGAGGCGCGTGCGGTGGCCGTGCCACGCGGGGCCGGTGAGCCGGCGGTGACGAAGCGCTCGGTGTGGATGCGTTGCTCGGGTACGCCTGCGGCCAGCAGTGCCGTCTCGGTGGCTTCGATCATGGCCTCCGGCCCGCAAATGAAAACCTCATCCATGCTGCCAACCGGCAGCAGGGTGGCGATGATGGCGCGCACCTTGTCGCCATCGATGCGGCCTTGCAGCAAGTCAACCTCTTGCGCCTGACGCGAGAGGATGTGGATCAGGGTCAGCCGATCGGGAAAACGGTCTTTCAGGTCTTGCAAGGCTTCGTTGAACATCACGCTGCTCATGCGGCGGTTGCCATAGACCAGGGTGAACTTGGTGCCCGGCTGCTCCTCAAGGGTGCTGGCCATGATGGACAGAATAGGGGTGATGCCAGAGCCCGCCGCAAAACCCACGCGGTGAATGGCCCGCGGGCGCTGCACCACGAACCGGCCCTCGGGGGGCATGACGCTCAAGCGGTCACCGGCCTTCAGTTGCTGCGCCGCCCAATTCGAGAACACGCCACCCTCGACCGGGCGAATGCCCACTTGCACTTCGCCACGCTCGCGCAAACGGCTGCGCGTGGAGCAGATGGAGTAGCTGCGACGCACCTCCTGCTCCTGAACACGGGCGCGCAAGGTCAAAAATTGACCGGGCTCAAAATCAAAGGTCTCGCGCAGATCCGCAGGCACCGCCAGGGTGACGGCCACCGAACCGGCGGCCTCTTCGTCGATGCGTGAAACAGTCAGGTCATGAAATCGTGGCGTGGCGGACATGGTGGACCCAGGGAGTTGGTGGACAGGAGCGTTCAGTAGGGTTTGAAGTAGTCAAACGGTTCCATGCAGGCCAGGCATTTGTACAAGGCCTTGCAGGCAGTGGAGCCGAAGTGCGAAACCTCGGTGGTTTGTGGCGAGCCGCAGTGAGGGCAGGCAATCGCCTCGGAATGTGGGCGCCGCGCGGCGATGTGCACCACCTGTGAGGGGTTGCAGCGTTGCGGTGGTGCGATGCCATAGGTGCGAAGCTTTTCGCGGGCGACCTCACTCATCCAGTCGGTTGTCCAGGCAGGGGACAGACGCAGGGTCACCACGGCGGGCAGCCCTTGGTTGTGCAAGGCCTGGCGCACATCGTCCTCGATCTGCCCCATGGCTGGGCAACCGCTGTAGGTGGGCGTGATCACGACCTCGACGCCTTGCTCGGTGCGATGGACTTCGCGCAGAATGCCCATCTCGCGCAGGGACACCACCGGAATCTCGGGATCGCTCAAGTTTTCAAGCGCCTGCCAGGCTTGCTGAACCAGGGTATCGGTCACGATGGCAAGACCTTCACCAACGCCCATTCGGATGAGCGCGTGCCAGGCTTTGCATTTCACCCAGCAGGAACCCCAGATGCTCAGAGTGCAGCCCCAGCTTGCCTTGTGACAAATAGCCGTCTTCGAGGGGTTGGCGCAGGGTGGCTGCGGCCAGGCCGGCTTGCACGGTGGCTTCCCAGGCCGTGCGAATACGCTGCAGGTCCAGGCCTTGCGCCTGGGCGGCAGATTCCAGTGCCGAGGCGGACCAGAACTCTTGCGTGTAGGCCCACAGATGGTTCAGTGCGGCCTGCACCCGTTGATGCGATGCTTCGGTGCCGTCGCCCAGACGCACCAGCCAGTCGTGGGCATGGCGCAGGTGATAACGGGTTTCCTTGAGCGAGCGCTCGGCGATGGAGGCGAGGTCGGTGTCGTGGGCCGACGACAAGCCCGACCAGATCTCGACCATCAGCGCGCTGTACAGAAAGTTGCGCACCAGCGTGGTGGCGTAATCACGGTCCGAGGCGGCGGTGCCGGCCAACGGACCGCTGTGCGGCAGCTCCAGCAAGGTGTAGTTGCGAAACTCGGGGACATCGCGGAAATACGCCAGCGTGTCCTCGGTGGCGTGACCGCCCTGACGTTGCGCCACCAGTTGGTAAATCAGCCGGGCCTGACCAATCAGGTCCAGGCTGATGTTGGCCATGGCGATGTCTTCCTCGAGGATGGGCCCGTGGCCGCACCACTCGGCATTGCGTTGGCCCAGCACCAGAGCGTTGTCGGCCAGATGCAGCAAATAATCGGTGCTGGCTTGCACCGTGTCGGCGACCGCGTGCATCACATGTGCCCCACTTCGTCAGGCAACACGTAGAACGTGGGGTGGCGGTAGATTTTGCTGGCGGCTGGGTCGAACAGCTCACCCTTGTCCTCGGGTTCGCTGGCGGTGATGGTGGCCGAGGGCACCACCCAAATGCTCACGCCCTCCTGGCGCCTGGTGTACACATCGCGCGCCATTTGCAGCGCGTGCTGTGCATCACTGGCGTGCAGACTGCCGCAATGCTTGTGCTCCAACCCTTGCTTGCTGCGTACAAAAACCTCCCACAAAGGCCACTCTTTGAGGGCGGGGGCGGCTTGGTTGGGGGTGTTGCTCATGCGGCCTCCTGCAGGGTGTGTTGCTGTTGTTTCTGGGCGTGGGCCAAGGCGGCCTCGCGCAGCCATTGACCATCGTTCCAGGCCTTGACTCGGGTGGCCAGGCGCTCCTTGTTGCAAGGACCGTTGCCGTTGACCGTGGACCAGAACTCGTCCCAATCGATGGCGCCGTAGTCGTGGTGCTGGCGCTCTTCGTTCCACTTGAGGTCGGGGTCGGGCAGGGTGACGCCCAACACCTTGGCCTGGGGCACGGTGGCGTCGACAAATTTTTGTCGCAGATCATCGTTGCTGATGCGCTTGATGCCCCAGCGCATGCCTTGTGCACTGTTGGGGCTTTTGTCGTCGGGCGGCCCGAACATGGCCAGGCATTTCCACCACCAGCGGTTGACGGCGTCTTGCACCATGGCGCGTTGCTCGGCCGTGCCTTCCATCATGGCCAGCAGCGATTCATAGCCCTGTCGCTGGTGAAAGGACTCTTCCTTGCAGATGCGCACCATGGCCCGGGCGTAGGGCCCATAGGAACAACGGCACAAGGGAATTTGGTTCATGATGGCCGCGCCATCGACCAGCCAGCCGATGACGCCGACATCGGCCCAGTTCAGCGTGGGGTAGTTGAAGATAGAGCTGTACTTGGCTTTGCCGCTGTGCAGGGCCGCCAGCATCTCGTCGCGGCTGGTGCCCAGGGTTTCGGCCGCGCTGTACAGGTACAGACCATGACCGCCCTCATCTTGCACCTTGGCGATCAGGATGGCCTTGCGCTTGAGGCTGGGTGCCCGGCTGATCCAGTTGCCCTCGGGCAGCATGCCTACGATTTCGGAGTGAGCGTGCTGGCTGATTTGGCGCACCAGCGTTTTGCGGTAGGCCTCAGGCATCCATTCCTGGGGTTCGATGCGGCCATCGGCGTCGATGCGCCGGTCAAACGCGGCCTGCAAGGCTGCTTGCTCGGGGGCGGACGCCGATGAGGCCGAGGCCGCCAGGCGCACGGGGCCCGCATCGTCGGGCGAAGGGGGCAGGTCGAGGGCTTGGGTGTACATGCAAACGCTCCTTGATGGGCTGAATGGCATCAGTATAACCATTAACCGACCGATCGGTTGGTTAATTGTTGAGGGTATTCCCTGACCAGATCTTGCTGACAAATCTTTGGGGCGCCGATGGGCCGAATTCAATCAACACCCCGGCACGAGAGGGGGCATCCCGGATGTTCCGATTTCCTGGGACCGGCTAGACTGAAGCCATTCAGAACCCTTCAATTGACGTGTCCCGCCAGTCTGGCGCCCCTGCTGCCTTTGATGGGACAACTTCCGGAGCTCCACCCATGAACGTACTCGACTCCATCGTGACCCAGACCGCCAGCCTGATGGCCGTGCGGCGCGACATCCATGCACATCCTGAACTGTGCTTCCAGGAAAACCGCACCGCCGATCTGGTGGCCGACAAGCTCACCGAGTGGGGCATTCCCGTCCACCGCGGGCTGGGCACCACCGGCGTGGTGGGCATTCTCAAGGCCGGCACCAGCGACCGTGCCATCGGCTTGCGCGCCGACATGGATGCCTTGCCCATGCAAGAGTTCAACACCTTCGAGCACGCCAGTCGCTACCCCGGCAAGATGCACGCCTGCGGCCACGACGGCCACGTCGCCATGCTGCTGGCGGCGGCCCAGCATTTGTCCAAGCACCGCCACTTTGATGGCACGGTCTACCTGATTTTTCAACCGGCTGAAGAAGGCGGTGGCGGTGCGCGCGAGATGATTCGCGAAGGTTTGTTCGAAAAATTCCCCATGCAAGCTGTGTTTGGGGTGCACAACTGGCCGGGGCTGCCGGTGGGCCAGTTTTGCATCAGCCCGGGCCCGGTCATGGCTTCCAGCAACGAGTTTCGCATCACCATTCGCGGCAAGGGTGCGCATGCGGCGTTGCCGCACAATGGTATCGACCCGGTGCCCGTGGCCTGCCAGATGGTGCAGGCGTTTCAGACCATCATCACCCGCAACAAAAAACCGGTCGATGCCGGCGTCATCTCGGTCACCATGATCCACGCCGGTGAAGCCACCAACGTCATCCCCGACCATTGCGAATTGCGTGGCACAGTGCGGGCATTCACCGTGGAAGTACTCGACATGATCGAGCGCCGCATGCGGCAAATCGCCGAGCATGTGAGCGCTGCCCACGACGCCAGTTGTGAATTCCACTTTCACCGCAACTACCCGGCCACCTTCAACCACGCCGACGAAACCGCTTTCTTCAGCGGCGTGATGGCCGACTTGGTCGGGGCCGAGAACGTCAAGCCCCAAGAGCCCACCATGGGGTCGGAAGATTTCTCTTACATGCTGCAGGCCGTGCCCGGGGCTTACGCTTTCATCGGCAACGGTGATGGCGCCCACCGCGAGACCGGCCACGCCGAAGGCCCGTGCATGCTGCACAACCCCAGCTATGACTTCAACGATGAACTCATTCCGCTGGGCGGCACCTTGTGGGTCAAGGTGGTCGAGAAGTGGTTGGGCAAGTAGTCCCCAATTAGGGGCCGTTTTCTAAAAACGATCAGGCTTCGCGGCTACAGTCCTGACATGGGTCTGCCTTTTCAGACCCGCTCAGGAGACTGTCGTGACCGCTCGCAAACCATTTTTTGATTCGTCCCGTCCCGCCGATATCGGCGACAACGTCAAGGCCTCTGCCCAACAGATCTGGCTGGCGGGGCTGGGGGCTTTTTCCAAGGCTCAGCAAGAAGGCGGCAAGCTGTTTGAAACCCTGGTCAACGACGGCGTGTCCATGCAGCGCAATGCGCAGCAGGCGGCCGAGGCCAAGATCGCCGAAGCCACCGAAAAAATGACCTCGATGGCTCAGCAGTTCACCCTGCAAGCCTCGCAAATCGGCCAGAAAGCCAGCGGCCAGTGGGACCGTCTGGAGTCCATTTTTGAAGAGCGTGTGGCCAAAGCGCTGGCGCGCATGGGCGTCCCGCAGGCCGACGCACTGGCCGCGCTGGAAGCGCGTGTTGCCGATCTGGAGGCTCAACTCAAGGCCGCGCGCCCGACGGTCAAAACCCGTCAAGCCAAAACTTCAGTGGCCAAGACCGCAGCGACCAAGGCTGCAGCGACCAAGACCGCAGCGGTCAAAACCCCCAAAACAAAAACCGCCTCGAAAACGGCCACAAAGGCCGTTCGCAAGGCGGTCTGATCCCGAGCGGCCCGCGCTTCAGCGCTTGAAGGCCACCACTTTTTGCTGCTGTTGGCCCAGGCCCTCGATGCCCAGGGCCATGGTGTCACCGGCTTTCAGGAACACCGGAGCGGGCTTGCCGTCCTTCTTGACGCCCATGCCCACGCCCGGCGGGGTGCCAGTGGTGATGACATCGCCGGGGTTCAGGGTCATGAACTGGCTCACATAGCTCACCAGCTTGGCCACGCCAAAAATCATGGTCTTGGTGCTGCCGTCTTGCATGCGCACGCCATTGTGGTCCAGCCACATGTGCAGCTTTTGCGGGTTGGGCACTTCGTCGCGCGTCACCATCCAGGGGCCGATGGGGCCGAAGGTGTCGCAACCCTTGCCCTTGTCCCAGCTGCCACCGCGCTCGAGTTGGTACTCGCGCTCGCTCACATCGTTGACCACGCAATAGCCGGCCACATAGTTGAGGGCATCCTTTTGCGACACATAGCGTGCCTCGGTGCCAATCACAATGCCGAGCTCGACTTCCCAGTCGCTCTTGACCGAGCCCTTGGGCAGCATCACATCATCGTCCGGACCTTGAATGCAATTGTTGGCCTTCAAGAACACGATCGGCTCTTTGGGGATGGGCATGTTGGCCTCGGCGGCGTGGTCGGCGTAGTTCAGGCCAATGGCGACGAACTTGCTGACAAAGCTGATGGGGCAACCCATGCGCGGCTTGCCTTTGACCAAGGGCAGTTTGTCGGTCTTGAGCTTGCGCAGTTTCGCCAGGGCTTTGTCGTTGAGCTGATCGGGGGTCACGTCCTTGATCACCTGGCTCAGGTCGCGCAGTTGGCCTTGCGCATCGATCAGGCCGGGTTTTTCTTTGCCAGGTTTGCCGTAGCGAACGAGTTTCATGGGTTGCCTCTTGGGTTGATGGTGAACAGTTGAACAGGAGATCAGTAGGTGGCGCGTCCACCAGAGAGGTCAAACACGGCCCCCGTGGAGAACGAGCAATCCTCGGTGCACAGCCAAGTCACCATGGCGGCGATTTCCTCGGGTTGACCAAAGCGCGCCAGCGGGATTTTGCTGAGCATGAACTGAATGTGCTCGGGCGTCATTTGATCAAAGATGGCGGTCTTCACAGCCGCCGGTGTCACGCAGTTGACGCGCACCTCGGTGTCGGCCATCTCTTTGCCCAGTGATTTGGTGAAGCCAATGACCGCCGCCTTGCTGGTGCTGTACGCGCTGGCGTTGGGGTTGCCGTCCTTGCCGGCCACCGAGGCGATGTTCACGATGCGGCCGTAGTTGCGCTCCCGCATGTGCGGGGTCAATTCGCGGCAGCACAAAAACACGCCATTGATGTTGACGTCCATCACCTGCTGCCAAGCGTCCACGGGATAGTCCCACACCTTGGTGTTGGGGCCGGTGATGCCGGCGCAACACACCAGGGCATCGACCGGTGCAAACGCAATGGTTTGCTTCGTGGCCTGGGCCACGGCCTCGTGCTTGGACACATCGACTGGCACACAGGCCACCACGGCACCAGCGTGCTTTTGTTTGAGCTTTTCGGCGGCGGTGCCCATGCCGCCAATGTCGCGGTTCCACAGCGTCAGACAAGCGTCGGGGTCTAGCATGCGGACGACATTGTCAAAGCCCAGGCCAGTGGCCCCGCCGGTGATGACGCCGTGGCGTCCTTTCATGTCAAGTTGATTCATGCAAATTCCTTTCAGATGGTCATGCCGCCGTCCACCATGAAGGCGTTGCCGGTGGCGAATTGTGATTCGTCCGAAGCCAGGTAGACGATGATGGGTGCAATCTCATGGGCCTGCGCCAGGCGCCCCATGGGCTGGCGGGCGATGAAATTCTGCCGCGCCTGCACCGGGTCGGCATAGCTGTTGATGCGGTCGCCCAGCGACGGCGTGTCCACCGTGCCGGGGCAAATGCAGTTGCAGCGAATGCCTTGGGCCACATAGTCGGCGGCCACGCTCTTGGTCAAGCCAATCACCGCGGCCTTGCTGCTGCCGTAGATAAAGCGGTTGGGCAGGCCACGCACACTCGAGCACACACTGGCCATGTTGATGATGCTGCCGCCGCCTTGCGCCAGCATGCGCGGCACCACCTGCTGAATCATCCAGAACTGCGAACGTGCGTTCAGGTTGAACGCGAAATTCCAGTCGTCGTCCGTCGCCTCCAGAATGGTCCCGTTGTGCACATAACCAGCGCAATTGAAGACGGCGTCAATGCGTTCCATCGACGCCACCTGACGCGCAATGGCGGCTTTGTCCAGCACATCGAGCGTCGCGGTGTGGATGCGCTCGACGCCTCGATAGGACTCCAGCAGTTGGGGGTTGACATCGGTGGCGTGGACGGTGGCGCCTTCGGCCGCCATGGCCAATGCGGCGGCCCGACCGATGCCCTGACCGGCGGCGGTGACGAGAACGGTTTTGCCTTGGAGTCTCATGGGAGTGGGGGTGTGAAAGTAGGGGGGATGCGGGTTTATGCGGATCGTCACCGTCTTGACCATGTCGTTGACGGCGTGGGAAGATTGTGCAACTGGTCTGACCACTTGTCCAATTCGCGTTATCCCTGATTCAGTCATGCCCCTGCACGCCGTCGAGCCCCAACGCCTGTATCGGCAAATCGCCGATCAGTTGCGTGCGCTCATGACCGAGGGCGAATTTGCAGTTGGTCAGCGCTTGCCCGCCGAGCGCGACCTGGCCGCTCAACTCGGCGTCAGCCGCCCCTCGGTGCGCGAGGCCCTGATTGCGCTCGAAGTCGAAGGCATGATCGAGGTGCGCACCGGGTCTGGCATCTACGTGCGTACCTGCAATTCTCCCGGGGCCACTTCGCGCAACGACCCGCCCGACTGGGGGCCGCTGGAAGTCATGAGCGCGCGTTTGCTGGTCGAGGCCGAGGTCGCGGCACTGGCGGCGGACCACGCCACCCGAGCCGACCTGCAAGCCATGACCGCCGGCTTGCGGCACATGCGTCAACAAGCCAAGCGCGGGGAAGTGCCACGCGATGGTGACGAGGCCTTTCACTTGGCCATCGCCCGTGCTTGCGGCAACAGCGTGTTGCTTGAAACCGTGCAACGCTACTGGACTGCCCGACACGGGCCGCTGTTCGAACGCCTGGGCGATTATTTTGAAAGCCCGGACTCCTGGCAGGTGGCCATTGCCGAGCACGACGCCGTGCTTCAGGCCATTCGCGAACGAAACCCCCGTGCCGCACGCTCGGCCATGCAAAAACACCTGCGCCTGGCGCACAAACGATACAGCGCCAACTGGCGCTGATGCCCTGCGGACATTTCATCACCTGTTTCACCCCTGTTCCATTCACAACACGAAGGAGACTTTCATGAGCAAAAGAATCAGCCTCAAATTGCTGACCGGCGTGGGCGCCATCGCCCTGACGGCGCTGGGCCTGCTGGGCAGCGCCACGGTCCATGCGCAGCAAAAACTCAAGTGGGCGCATGTCTACGAAACCTCCGAGCCGTACCACAAGTGGTCGGTGTGGGCGGCAGAGGAAATCAAAAAGCGTTCGAACGGCAAATTCGACATTCAGGTGTTCCCCGCCTCCACCCTGGGCAAGGAAACCGACATCAACCAGGGCCTGACCCTGGGCACGGTGGACATGATCATCAGTGGCCCCTCGTTTGCAGCGCGCACCTATCCGCGCCTGGGCATTGCGTATTACCCGTTCATCTTCCGTGATGGTGACCACCTCATCGCCTACTCCAAGAGCCCGGTGTTCCAGGACATCGTCAACGAGTTCCGGGCAAAAACCGGTATCCAGATCACCGCCTACACCTACTACGGTGCCCGCCACACCACGGCGCAAAAAACCTTCACCAACTGCGAAGGCGTCAAGGGCTTGAAGATCCGCGTGCCCGATGTGCCGGCCTACACCGCCACCTGGCAGGCTTGCAACGCCAACCCAACCCCGATCGCTTTTGCCGAGGTCTACCTGGCGCTGCAAAACGGTACCGTCGATGCGCAGGAAAACCCGCTGACCACCATCGAAGCGAAGAAGTTCTTCGAGGTGCAAAAGGCCATCATGCTGACCGGGCACATCGTCGATGGTCTGACCACCCAAGTGGCGCCGCATCTGTGGAACCGCCTGAGCGAAGCCGAGCGCAAGATGTTCACCGACGTGACGCGCGAAGCCGCCGACAAGTCCACCGCCGACATCAAGAAACGTGAAGCCGAGCTGACCGAAGAGTTCAAGAAAAAGGGCTTGCAGGTGGTGAGCGTGGACCGCAAGAGCTTCCAGGACGCGGTGCTGAAGAACAAGCCGCTCGAGTCGTTGGGGTTCACCCGCGCCGACTTCGACAAGATCCAGGCCGCCAAGTAATCTCAACCCCCGACGCTTTGACATGAACACACCACGCGAAACCTCCGTGTTGGACGACATGCCCGCCGTGATGGGGGAGGATGGCCAGTTCCATGCCGTCGACGAAGAAGTCGATCTCTCGGGGACCACGCCCGAGGCCTGGGTGGCGCTGCTGTTCTTCTGGGCGTTGGGGTTGACGGTTTTCTATCAGTTCTTCACCCGGTACGCGCTCAACAATTCGGCCGCCTGGACCGAAGAAATTGCGCGCTACCTGCTGATTGCCACCGTCTTCACTGGCGCGGCCATTGGCGTGGGCAAGAACAACCACATCCAGGTGGACTTCTTCTATCGCTACATGCCCGCGGCCCTGAGTCGCTTCATGGCGACCCTGGTTGATGTCATGCGCATCGCCTTTTTTGGCGCCGCCACGGTGCTGACTGGGCAGATGATGGAAAAACTCGGCAGTTACAAAATGACCATCATCGATTTGCCCATGAACATCGTGTATGGCATTTGCATGGCCGGCTTTGCCGCCATGTGTCTGCGCTCCATCTGGGTGGCCGTGGTGCACTGGAAGCGTGGCTTCAGCGTGCTCGAGCGCCCCGAGTCGAGTATGGAGGATCGGACCTGACGCCTGTGGGCACCCCCGAACGGTCCCGGTCCCTTTTTGTTCGCAACTTCCATCGATCCATTCCATGCTCAAAATTCTTTTTTTGTTCCTGATGAGTGGCGGCATTCCGGTCGCCATCGCCATGGCCGGCGCGGCCCTCATCTATTTGCTGGTGGTGCCGGGTTCGCCGCCTTTTGTGGTCATTCACCGCATGGTCTCGGGCATCGACAGCTTTCCCTTGCTGGCCGTGCCCTTTTTCATTCTGGCCGGCAACTTGATGAACAACGCCGGCATCACCAACCGCATCTACAACTACGCGCTGTCTTTGGTTGGCTGGCTCAAGGGTGGTCTGGGCCATGTGAACGTGGTGGGTTCGGTGGTGTTTGCGGGCATGAGCGGCACAGCCATTGCCGACGCCGCTGGCTTGGGCACCATCGAGATCAAGGCCATGAAAGACCATGGCTATGACACCGAGTTCGCGGTGGGCGTGACGGCAGCTTCGGCCACACTCGGCCCCATCATTCCGCCCAGCCTGCCCTTTGTGATCTACGGCATGATGGCCAACGTCTCGGTCGGTGCATTGTTCCTGGCCGGCATCCTGCCGGGGGTGCTGATGGCGCTGTTGATGATGCTCACCGTGGCCTATTTCGCGCACAAGAACAACTGGGGTTCGGACTACACCTTCCAGTGGCCACTCATCATCAAGGCCCTGGGCGAAACCGCCATGGTCATTGGCTGGCCGCTGGCGTTGTGGTGGCTGGTGCAATCGGTGGGGCTGCCGCCGCAGCCCACGGTGGTGGGGGCGCTGATCGTGTTGTTCGTGGCCGACAAGGTCTTCAATTTCCAAGCCGTGTTGCCCATCATGACCCCGGTGCTGTTGATTGGTGGCATGACCACCGGCGTCTTCACCCCGACCGAAGGAGCCATTGCAGCCTGCGTCTGGGCCTTGGTCCTGGGCTTTCTTTGGTACCGCACGCTCAACCTCAAGATGTTCATCAAGGTCTGTCTCGACACCGTCGAGACCACCGCCACGGTGCTGTTCATCGTCGCCGCCGCCAGCATTTTTGGCTGGATGCTCACGGCCACCGGCGTGACCACCGCCATCAGCGCCTGGGTGTTGGACTTCACCCGCGAGCCCTGGGTCTTTCTGTTGCTGGCCAACCTGCTGATGCTGTTTGTCGGCTGCTTTCTGGAACCCACCGCAGCCATCACCATCCTGGTGCCCATCCTGGTGCCGATCTGTCAGCAACTGGGCATTGATCTGGTCCACTTCGGTCTGGTCATGGTGCTCAACCTCATGATCGGTCTGTTGCATCCGCCCATGGGCATGGTGCTCTTCGTGCTGGCCCGCGTGGCCAAGCTGAGCGTCGAGCGCACCACCATGGCCATCCTGCCCTGGCTGGTCCCACTGCTGGGCAGCCTGATCCTCATCACCTATGTGCCCAGCCTGGTGCTGTGGCTGCCCAAGATGGTTTACTGAAAGATTTGCATGACACCCTACATTCGCCTTCATGCCGCCGATGATGTGGTCATCGCCCGCAGCCAACTGTTGGGCGGCGCTGCCATTGAAAACTTCAAGGTGCGCGGCCTGGTCCCGCCTGGGCACAAGATCGCCAGCCGTGACATTGCCACCGGTGAACCGGTGCGCCGCTACAACCAGATCATTGGCTTTGCCAGCCAGCCCATTGCCGCGGGCGAACATGTGCATGTGCACAACCTCAACATGGGCCCCGAGAAGGGCAGCTTCGCTCGCGACTATGCCTATTGCAGCGACGTCAAGCCCGAGCCCGCCCGACAGGAAGCCAGCTTCATGGGCATCGTGCGGCCCGATGGCCGCGTGGCCACGCGCAACTACATCGGCGTGCTGTCTAGCGTGAACTGTTCGGCCACCGTGGTGCGTGCTCTGGCCGACCATTTTTCGCGTCGCACCAATCCCTCGGCGCTGGCGGCTTTCCCCAATGTCGATGGCGTGATTGCACTGACCCACGGCACCGGTTGCGGCATGGGCTCCGAAGGCCTGGGCATCACCTTGCTGGAACGCACACTGGCCGGCTATGCCACACACCCCAACTTTGCTGCTGTGGTCGTGGTGGGCCTGGGCTGCGAGTCCAACCAGATCAACACCTGGCTCACCCGCAGCGGTTTGCAAGAGGGCAGCAGCCTGCACACCTTCAACATCCAGGACACCGGTGGCACCGCCAAGTCGGTGGCCAAGGGCATTGCCTTGA